>OLNH01000219.1_pt1 | contig 58613 bp, 54 predicted proteins | sample 1643101 | NCBI WGS metagenome assembly OLNH01 (sample SAMEA3136758, study PRJEB25190) | human gut metagenome | biome: human gut; feature: human-associated habitat; material: faeces | place: Austria | collected 2013 | reverse complement strand
ATTCTATCACATCGTTTTCAGTTTGTCAAGACTTTTTTAAAAGTTTTTTGAAAAAATTTTTAACTTTTTCTCAACCCGAACACTTCTCTTCTTCGTGTTCTTTAGCCCTCTCAACTGACGACTTGATTATTATACACTCTATTACCTCTTTTGTCAACACTTTTTTTCATTTTTTTTTGAACTTTTTTCATTTTTCTTTTTGCCACACTATATATTGTAGTTTTTACTTTCTGCAACCACTAATCCTATAAAAGCACAAAAAATTACCGCTCCAAGAGCGGTAATTTTAATTTACATTATTGAGCCGAATACTTTGTATCTGACTTACCGATTGTTACATTAGTCAAATCGAAGTCATAAGTGTTACCTCTTATATAACCCCAACACGTTGTCTTAATACCTGTGACACCTGATGGAATTGATGCTTGGTAAGCTGCATCAAGAAGTGAGCCGACTACCTTACCTGTTTCTACATCAGTAACAACAGCACTGTATTCTTCAAAGTTGTTATCAAGAGTAACTCTTACTTTGTACCACTTATCAGCTTGAAGTGTTGCCAAGTTTTCTGTTCTTACACCGTTATTGGCTGTTACACCGTTAAGGCTGAATCTTAGATTCAAAGCAACTTGAGTTGCCGCATTAAATCCACTGCTTGTCGGGTCTTCAAACCAACCCATCATAAAGTTGAAATCCTGTGTATCAGCTTTTAGACGAACGTCATATTCGGCAATACCGTAAGGTCCCATTGTTTTAGCAAGGTTTCTGTTATAGAAATACATTGAACCTGCACCGTCGCCCGAACCTGTCTTATCACTGTTTGACCAGAAATTACAATAATTTACGTTTCTTTGATCATCATGATAGAATGTCTGATAATGAACGCTCGCACTACCCTTTGAAAGCCATGGAGAACCGTCCATAATGATTCCAAGACCATAATAGCCTGTACCCTTAGCTCCTCCGATAGAAACGTCATTAAAATCAGATTTTTCCACATAATGTGTACCTTGTTCGGCATTTGCAATCATAGGCATTGCTATAGCCTGCACACCAAGTACACACGCTGCAGCTATAGATAATAGTTTCTTTTTCATTTAATTCTCTCCCTTTCTTACTTTACGCTATCATATTAATTGTATTTTACCTTCTTTTATACAAAAAATAAATACAAAAAGCAGATATAATTGTTCAAAAAAAAGTAATACTGCAATTAACACAAAAGGGATACCGCAATTTATGCAATATCCCTCAATTATATTCTATTTTACACCCTGTTCCGATATAGACAACCGTTTTTCCACATAGTTAAATCCAAATGTCAAAATAAGCGTTATAACAAGGTAGAAAAGCGCCGCCACAAGGTACGGAGATACACGCATATCTCTGTTTACGGCACGTTGAGCCGCCTTTAACAAGTCGATAAGTGCAATTGACGATGCCAATGCCGTATCTTTTACAAGCACGATTGTTTCATTCGCAATCGGTGGAATGACTGTTCTTATCATCTGCGGAACTATTACATATCGCATAGTCTGTATTCCTGTGAGTCCCAATGCCTTTGACGCCTCATACTGTCCTTTGCTCACACCTATTATACCGCCGCGAAATATTTCCGCAAAATACGCCGCGTAATTAAGCACGAATGATATCACTGCCGCCGTAAACATCGAAAGCGTTATCGACTCACCGTTCGGCAATGTCACATATGTAAGTCCGAAGTAGAAGAAAAACAACTGCAGCAAAAGCGGTGTTCCTCTGAATACCCACAGATATACATTTATAATAAATCGGATCGGCATTTTCACAATCCATCGGATAACAAAATTATCAGTCGGCCTTTTGCTTACCGCCTCTTTAAAAAGTGATATTAACAGTCCGAGAGGCAATGACAAAACAAGCGTTACCACAAATAATTTAATTGTAATCTTTAAACCCTCAAGCATTTGAGGCAGTATTTGTAAAATATATTCAATAGAATCTTGCATATATAATCTCCATAAATACGCAAACCGCTGAAATACGTTATTCCAACGGTTTGCTGATTTTTAATTATTTAATTAGGTCTTCTCCAAACCACTTCTTTGAAATTTCAGAAGTTGTGCCGTCAGCTTTACATTCATCAAGAGCCTTGTTTATAGCCTCCATAAGTGCATAGTCGCCTTTTCTTCCGCCGACACCGTAATCTTCTTCATCAAAACCTTCTTCAAGAACTGTGTACTTGTCAAGCAAGTTTTCTTTTTGCAAATAGTATCTTACGAATACTTCATCAATTACAGCCGCATCTGCTCTACCGGAATCAACTTCCATAAGAACCTGTGAATTTTCCTTGAAACGAGAAATGTTGTCATCGCCGACTGATTCGTATGTAGCTGTATCAGCTTTCAAAGCATCTTCTGATGTTGAACCGTCTTGAAGTGCAATTTTCTTGCCTGCAAGGTCGGCTTTCTTTGTTATATCAGAACCTTTTTTAACAACGATTGATTGCTTTGTTGAAAGATAGGGATTAGAGAAAAGAACTTCTTGACGTCTTTCATCTGTGATTGAGAAACCGTTCCAGATAACGTCAATCTTACCTGATGAAAGTTCCATATCTTTTGAATCCCAATCTATCGGTTTAACTTCTACGTCCACACCCATCTTTTCACCGACTGCTTTTGCAAGGTCTATATCAAATCCAACGATTTCGCCGTTATCATCTGTAAAGCCCATAGGCGCAAAGTCTGCGTCAAGTCCCAAAGTGAAGTGACCTGCCGACTGTACATCTGTCAATGATGTATCTTCCTTAGGCTCGCTTGTTGCACTTTCGTTTGATGAACCGCCACAGCCTGCAAGCATTGATATGCTCAACGCACCTGCAAGTGCAAATGTAAATACTTTTTTGATATTCATATTAAATTTCCCCTTTAAATTATAATTACTATATTATTATACTGTATCAATTTAATTTAGTAAAGTGTTTTTTAAAAAAATATTGCACAAAATATATAATCATATTTGTTCAAATCATTAGCCACAAAAAAACGAACTGCAAATAACATTACAGTCCGTTTTACTATACATATTAATCAATTACCCTTTTACCGCCCAAAAATCTTGATGAATAGTAACTTGAGTCAATAGAAGTATATTGAATCACCTTACCTGTTGACGGAGCATGAATCATCATTCCGTCGCCTACATACATACCAACGTGAGATGCATAACCGCCACTTCCGAAGAATACAAGGTCGCCCGGTTGAAGTTCGCCTCTTGTTTCATATGTACCCGGACCGTGAAGTTGGTCATCAGCTATACGAGGTATTGAAATACCGTTTGCACGGCATACATACTGTACAAATCCAGAGCAGTCAAAACCTGATGGTGTTGTACCGCCCCATAGATACGGTACGCCAAGATATTTAGCCGCTTCTGTAAGCAAGCCCTGTGCGGCAGGGTTTTCCTGAATATATTCACTGTTTGGTATTATCGGCTTTGCCACATATTTAAAGTCAACAGGCAAGCTGTAAACTTCTGAGCCGTCTGCAATAACAGCACCGATTGTTATTGAGTAATCATTACCGGCTCTAAGCGAACCTTCGCTGACTTCAATGCTTTCGCCGTCATATACGTCTGACAAAAGAACCGAACTTGCGTTTGCGTCCTTTATAATAACGTGATATGCTTGTGCATTACTTACAGGTGTCCAAGACACTGTAAAGTTGCCTTCTTCAATTTCTGCACCGTCTTCCGGAAGTGTTATTTCAGGAAGTTCGATTGAATAATCACCGCTCTTAAATGTATTGTATGAACGATTGATACTTGAAATGGCTTGTTCTCTTGTTGTTGAACCCAACGGCGAGAAGTTTTCATCGTCAACACCGCTCATTAATGAGTAGTTAAGCATTGTAATTACCGATGATTTAGCCCAAGAGCTAACTTCGTCGGAATCTTCAAATGCGTTGACAACATCAGCGTCGTCATAACCGTCTGAAAGGTTAAAATTGACTTCACTTGCAGTAAGTGTACTTACAAGCATTTTTGCCATTTCTTCACGTGTCACAAGTCTGTCAGGTGTAAATGTATTATCACCTGTACCGGAAACCATTCCATAACAGTAAGCTTGGGCTACCGCCACGCTATCTGTATCTTCAAAAGGTGACACTTCCGGTTCTATCATATCTTCACCTGTAAGCTTTTCGTATAAGTTTACCGCAAGCTCACAGAACTCTTCACGAGTTATGTTATCCTTTAGGTTGTTTGAAACCACCGAGTACGAAACAAGGCCGGCTTCATTAGCCTGTTGGTAGTCGGATACAGCCCAGCCGCTTAGGTCTGCCGCCAAAGCAGAAGTTCCTAAAACCGCTGACATCGATATAACAGATAAGATAATCTTCTTTGCTAACTTATTCAAGATATAATCTCTCCTTTTCACTTTAAAGACCTTTACCCTATGAGTTTTTTTCTATGTTTGTATTATCCGCGTTAATATTTTGTCTTACGCTCATAGTCTTTGCTTTTTGAACGTTGACTGTATTGTAACACTAAAAAATAGCTGTGTCAAGCCTTTGGCAAGTAAAAATGTTAAATTTCTTAAAATTTTTGTATTGTTTTTGTAAAATTACAGTAAAACAGCTGAAATATTACAAAAATTTGTTCATTGTTTTTACAGTATATTACATTTACGATTAACATAAAAAACTTTACAACTACAATATATTGACATATTTTTTTATCCCACGCAAGATATTGAACGATTTATGTTAAAACTTGCACATAATATTACAACTTTGTTACAAAATTTTAAGAAGTTGTGAAGAAATTGCTACAATCCGCACCACTGTGCGGTTTTTCCTGTCAAAATCTCCGAGAAATTCTTTAAAATATTTTTTTAATCACATCATATTTTACTCATTTTCGTTCGAGTTTCTTCTTATTATAATAAATTTTTTATTGAATAAATTTTCATTAATAAAAACATCCTCAAAAACACCGTTTTTAATAAATACAGCGTCGAATTTGTTACATAACTCCATGCCGCCACTCCACCGCAAGCGGTCCCATCTCCTCAAGGAGAGGCTTTCGACACACAACGCATTCCGCATAGCTCCCCTTGAGGGGAGCTGTCAACGCGGTTGACTGAGGGGTGGCTCTCTCATATCTTTTATCTCCCATCCCTCCGTATGGGGCGACCAATGATCGCCCCTACATTGCTCACAACATCTCCGCAATGCCTATTTTCCCACGTAAAAAGCGGACAACCTTAGTTATCCGCTTTAAATATGTACACATTCAATTATTTAACATCAACCTTTTCACCGGCGAGAATTTTATTCATAGTTCTTGCAGCGCACATCTTACCGCACATTGAGCAAGTATGTTTTTCTTCCGGCGGTAATTCGTTATAATATCTCTGTGGTTTTTCAGGTTCAATAGCATATTGGAACATTTCATCCCAGCACACACGTCTTCTTGCGTCACTCATCTTGTTGTCAATATCTCTTGCACCCGGTACACCCTTAGCCATATCAGCGGCATGAGCGGCGATTTTAGCAGCCACAATACCCTCTTTAACGTCATCGGCATTAGGAAGTCTTAAATGTTCCGCAGGTGTTACATAGCATAGGAAATCAGCACCGTTTGCCGCTGCAATAGCACCGCCTATTGCAGAAGTGATGTGGTCGTATCCCGGTGCAATATCGGTTACAAGAGGACCTAATACGTAGAACGGTGCATTATGGCAAAGACGTTTTTCAAGTTTCATATTTGCCGCAATCTCATCTATCGTCATATGTCCCGGGCCTTCAACCATAACTTGTACATTCTTTTCCCAAGCACGTTTTGTCAAAATGCCAAGCTCGATAAGCTCTGTAATCTGTGACGCGTCTGTCGAATCATGTGTAGAACCCGGACGGCAAGCGTCACCAAGACTGATTGTTACATCATATTTTGCAAGTATATCAAGCACCTTGTCATAATACTCATAAAACGGATTTTCATTGCCTGTCATTTCCATCCAAGCAAAAATCAACGAACCGCCTCTTGAAACGATATTTGTAAGACGACCGCCCGATTCTTTAAATATTTGAGCAGTTCTGCGATTTATGCCTGCGTGAATTGTCATAAAGTCAACACCCTCTTTAGCGTGAGCCTCTATAACCTCCAAAAATTCGTCAGCCGTAATATCCGCAAGCTCTTTATCAAGATAACCAACCGCATCATACATCGGCACTGTACCGATCATAGCAGGGCATTCGTCAATAAGTTTCTGACGGAATTCGTGAGTTTTGCCGTAACAGCTAAGGTCCATAATAGCCTCAGCTTTCATATCAACAGCCATCTTAACCTTTTCCCATTCAATACTGTAATCCGTACAGTCCTTTGAAATTCCGAGATTTACGTTTATCTTTGTTTTAAGACCTTCGCCGACACCTTCCGGACTTATAGCCTTGTGCATTTTGTTTGCAGGAATTGCAACACTGCCTCTTGCAACTCTTTCACGAAGTTCCTCTGCGGTTATATTTTCTTTTTTAGCCACTATTTCCATCTCAGGTGTTATAATACCCTTTTTAGCGGCATCCATTTGTGTTGTATAATTCATATATATCTCCTCTTTCTTTTTATTGAGCATAAAAAAATGCTCTCAAAAAGAGAGCCGTTTCCAAAATCCCGTTACGGCATTACCCGCATACGGTCAATGGGTCGAAGTCAAACTTCCTCTCAGCCGAAAAGCTCCCCTTTTATGTGGATATTATATACTAATACTCACTCACTGTCAAGGTAATATAACGCAAATGTTAATTAAATTTAGTAGACTAAAAATTCAATATGTGTTATATTATAATATAGTAACTGATAGGAGAAAGTTTTATGAAAACGATAAAAGACATATTTTCAAAAATCATAAAATTTATATTGAAAATTACCGGTGATGATTTGAGCATATACGCCGCCCAGGCATCTTTTTTTATTATAATTTCGGTTATACCGTTCAGTATGCTTGTACTTTCAATAATCAAACTGTTCATTAATATAGACATAAACTCAATATTGCACACAATAAATTCATTTGCCCCTGCGGCAATCAGCACGTTTCTTACGGAAACAATAACCGATTTATTTACCAAAAGCGGCTCGGTGCAAGTCATTTCCGTAACCGCCGTATCAACACTCTGGCTTGCGTCAAGGGGCGTTATGGCACTGTATACGGGACTTAACAAAGTCTACCGTTCACGCAGCAAAAATTACTTTATCGGCAGACTTATTTCTATATTATATACGCTTGCATTTATTGCGGCACTTATCTTGACGATTGTGTTTTTCGGTTTCGGAAGCAAGCTCGAATACTTTATCAATTCACATTCGCCGTTTTTCTCGACATTGCTCGACTTCTTTTTAAGGGGCAAGATACTTATATTTATGATTTATCTTACCTTTGTATTCGCACTGTTCTACAAGTTTCTGCCTAAAAAGGACAATCGCTTTAAGGCACAGCTTCCCGGTGCGGCATTTTCGGCGGTCGGCTGGATGGTGTTCTCATTCTTCTATTCAATATATATAGAACACTTTTCAAATTATTCATTCGTTTACGGTTCACTTGCCGCAATCGTATTTTTAATGCTTTGGCTTTATTTTTGTATGAACATATTCCTGTTCGGTGCACAGATAAATAAAATGATTGAGGACGGTTTTTTTCAAAAATAACTCTATCCGTTTTATCATCTTTATGATATAATTATAATATACTTTATATAGGGGGGTTAACGTATGACATTTGACACAATCGCATTTACGCAGGACGAGCTTGACAATGCGTTAAACTTATGCTGTACGTCAATCGGGCTTTGCGATAATGACTTTATATTACCGCAAATAGCCGGTGTAACATACATATCAATAGGCGAAATATCCGCAAAAGCAAAATTCAAAAAAGACGATATGAAAAAGCACAACATAAATTGTATCGGATTTGTACCGCAATTTGCACCACAGATATGCGAGCATTCTACTTCGGTTTCTTCCTATATAACATCATATATAACATCATATCAATATGAATATGAGTACGAATACATAACAAGCTATTCATCATCATACACCACCTCGGCACAATCATCATTTGCCACAAGCTTTGTAACAGGCAGTGGGTGTGTATATATAAACGGTTACGGAATTAATCTCATATAGGTGGCAATATGGACGCAATACATATAAATTGGACAAAGCCTTTCATAAACAGATTTAACGCACCTTATGAAGTCGAAGATTTTGAAATACTCACAACAATTCTTTCCGCATTGAAATGGCGTGAAAAAAACGGTAATATAAAAATAGTTACCGATTCCGTAGGTGCACAATATTATAAAAAAACAGGTCTTGACGTTATTTGGAACAGCGTTGAAAATATTCTTGACAATGTCGATGTCAACAGCAATGTTTTTTGGGCGGCAGGCAAAATATTTGCCCTAAAGGAGCAAAACGCACCTGTTGCAATGATTGACACGGATTTTATCGTGTGGGAGAAAATCGACGAAGAAAAACTCGCCGATGTGTCGGTTATCCACTTTGAAAATCTCTATCCGGACGTTTATCCCCCAAAAGAGTTCTTTCATATGGATAACTATGAATTTGACAATGATTTTGATTGGAACATAAAAGCGTGTAACACCGCATTTTGTGTAATAAAAAACGAAAAACTGCTCCGTTATTATACGGATAAATCAATCGAATTTATGCGTCATACAAGCGAACAAAACGACAGACTTGCATATATGGTGTTTGCGGAACAGCGTATGTTGCCTATGTGTGCAAAAAAGCTCAATATGAGCATTAAGTCATTTTCGGACTTGAACAGGCTTTTTAAAAACGGCGACAATATGTTTACGCATACATGGGGTATGAAACAGCAAATGCGCGACAATGCTTTTTTAAGAGCCGATTTTTGCAGACGATGTATTAAACGAATTATTAAAGATTATCCCGAAATGAAAAATATTATTATGAATATAGAAAATCTGAAACAGTATTTTTAAAATACTGTTTTTTTGTGCATACTATTAATATATTTACCATCCAAAAGAACGGAGATTATTATGGAATTTATAAAAATTATACTTACATCAGTCGGCTCAATCATCGCATTGTTTTTCTCAACAAAAATAATCGGCAACAAGCAAATGTCGGAATTGAGTATGTTTGACTATATAAACGGTATAACTATCGGCTCTATCGCCGCCGAAATGGCGACTTCGCTTGACGGCAAGTTTTACTATCCCCTTACTGCGATAGTAATTTATACCGTCATTATGTGGTTTATATCATATCTTACCGAAAAAAATATTAAACTAAGACGTTTCTTTACGGGACGGTCAATAGTTTTAATGCAAAGCGGTAAAATATATCAGAAAAATTTTAAGACTTCAAAAATAGATATAAACGATTTCCTTGTACAATGCAGAATAAACGGTTTTTTCACATTAGATGATGTCGATACCGCAATACTTGAACAAAACGGTAAAATATCGTTTTTGCCCAAAGTACAGGCACGCCCTGTTAATGTGCAGGATATGAACATCGCAGCAAAACAAGAAAAGCTGTCCTTTACAGTTGTTCTTGACGGACATATTATGGAGGAAAATTTAAAACTCAGCGGCAATAATAAAAAGTGGCTTGAAAACGAATTGCAAAAACAAAAAATCGGCAATGTGAAAGATGTGTTCATCGCACTTTGCGACGGTAATAACACATTGTCGGTTTATAAAAAAACAGACGATTCGCCAAAGAATGACCCATTCCAGTAATGAGGAGTTGTTACGAACGACGTAGGGGCGATCATTGGTCGCACATTAACGACGTAGAGGCGATCATTGGTCACACATTTTAAAATAGAGAATAAACAAGAAAACCACCCCTCAGTCGGCATAGCCGACAGTTCCTCTCAATGGGAGCCTTTGGATTGGCTGTTATTCAAAAGCCTCTCCTTGAAGAGAGGGGGACCGCTTGCGGTGGAGTGGTGGTAAGGGATACGGAACGTCGAGGTACCGTATCCTACGAATAAAATTGCCGATGAACTTCATAAAGGCTCCCCTTGAGGGGAGCTGTCAATGCAGTTGACTGAGGGGTGGCATAATACAATAAAATACATCAACCAATACAAAAAAGGTGTTTCCGATTGGAAACACCTTTTTAAATTCAAAATATTATAATTAGCAAACGCCCTGAGCCATCATAGCGTCAGCAACCTTCATAAATCCGGCAATATTAGCACCGGCAACAAGGTTAGTCTTTCCGCCGATTTCGCAGTTATATTCCTTAGCTGCAGCAACAGAATTCTTGTAAATTGTAATCATAATGTTATGTAGCTTTTCATCAACTTCTTCAAATGTCCATGAAAGTCTTTGTGAGTTCTGGCTCATTTCAAGAGCTGAAGTAGCAACACCACCGGCATTTGATGCTTTACCAGGAGCAAAGTAAACGCCGTTTTCTTGTAGATATTGTGTAGCCTCAAGAGTTGTAGGCATATTAGCACCTTCTGCAACGATCATTGTACCGTTTGCAACAAGAGCCTTAGCGTCGTCAATAAGCAATTCGTTTTGTGTAGCACATGGAAGAGCAACATCAACCTTAACTGCTTGCCATAGACCTGCACCTTCAACATACTTAGCATTTGGTCTGTAGTTAAGATAATCCTTAATTCTGCCTCTCTTAACTTCCTTGATTTCCTTAACTGCTGCAAGGTCGATACCTTCTTCATCAACAACGTAACCGTTTGAGTCAGAAACAGTGATAACCTTTGCACCAAGCTGCTGTGCCTTTTCACAAGCGTAAATAGCAACGTTACCTGCACCTGAAATAGCAACTGTCTTACCGTTAAAGTCAGTACCCAAATCCTTAAGCATTTCCTGAGCGTAGTATACAAGACCATAGCCTGTAGCCTGAGTTCTTGCAAGTGAACCGCCCCAAGTTAAACCTTTGCCTGTAAGAACGCCTTCATATACGTCCTTTAATCTCTTATATTGACCGAACATAAATCCGATTTCTCTTGCACCTGTACCGATGTCACCGGCAGGAACGTCTGTATCAGCACCGATATGTCTGAAAAGCTCTGTCATAAAGCTCTGGCAGAATGCCATAACTTCTCTGTCTGACTTACCCTTAGGATCGAAGTCACTACCGCCTTTACCACCGCCGATTGGAAGTGTTGTAAGTGAGTTCTTGAAAATCTGTTCAAAACCAAGGAACTTGATAATACCAAGGTTTACTGATGGGTGAAGTCTTAGACCGCCCTTGTATGGACCAATAGCACTGTTAAACTGTACTCTGAAACCTCTGTTTACCTGTACCTTACCGTTGTCGTCAACCCAAGGAACACGGAACATAATCTGTCTCTCAGGCTCTACTATTCTCTCAAGCAATGAAGCCTTCTCGAATTCAGGATGCTTCTCAAATACAGGTTCAAGTGATGTTAGAACCTCTGTTGCCGCCTGTATAAATTCAGGCTCGCTTGCGTTTTTCTCTTTTAACTTTGCTAGTACGTCTTGTGCGTATGACATAGTTAAACCTCCTCTAAAAATTAAATTTTTTTCTCATCAGAGTGTACAATGTTTGCTATGGTTCACTCTGTTTTGCCAATCTAACATATATTTTAGCATTATTTTTATGATTATGCAACAAAAAATTTGAATTTTTTTCAAAAAAATATTGATGTTTTTCGAATATGGCTTAACTATGCCGTTGTTAGTTTTGCGTAACTTTTTATTTCTTTCAAAAATTCATATATTCGATATACAATTTTTCAAAATCTTCACTGTTTCCGAGTGAAATTTCGGAACTGATTTCCTTTATACGACCGATTCTTTCATCGCCGTCCTGCCTTTCGGCATACTTGACGCAACCGCCGAGCGAGCTGTTACCGATAACTTTCGTCTTACCCAAAAACTCACGCGGCAATATTCCGATATTGCAAGCCTTTTCAATCGAAAGACCGTAACCGAAACCGCCGGCAAGATACACCGTATCAATTTGTGAAAGCTCTGTTCCCCACGACTTCGCAAGCACATCAATACCGGCTCTAACCGCCGATTTTGCCATTTGCACCTGACGAATATCATTTTGCGTAAACACAACGTCCTCCGCGACCTTATAACCGTTTATAAAATAGTCGTCATTTAAAAGACCCGTTTTATCAATTATTTTTTCGTCAAGCAATTCCGAAACCAACTCAATTATACCCGTTCCGCAAAGACCGACAGGCGGTTTATCCGCGATAGTTTTTAGTGTCCCCATTTTTAAATCAACACCGCATACCGCACCGTCAACCGAACCTATTCCGCACGAAATTCTTCCGCCCTCAAAAGCAGGTCCTGCGGCAGTAGACGTAACAATCATTTTATCCTTATTGCCCAACGCCATTTCACCGTTTGTACCCAGGTCAATAAACATATTAACCTTATCCGATTTATCAAAATCACTCATATAAAGTCCGCTCACTATATCGCCGCCCACAAACGCAGATATACCGCCGTATACAATTGTTTCAATCGGCGAAACCTTACTTTTTGTAACTTTATCAAACGTAGTTTTTAGTGTCCCCAAGTGTTTTGATTTAAAAGGATATTCACCGAGTGTACCGCAAGAATATCCCATAAGCAGATGTACCATCGTCGTATTGCCCGCGATAACAACTTTTTTAGTGTCCCCAAATTCTTCGGTTACTTTTTTATATCCGCTTATAATCGTATAACGCATAACAGCCGAAAGCTCGTCCAACCTTCCTCTGTTTGCCGACTCAATTCTTGAAAGAACATCCAGTCCGAAACGTCTTTGAGGATTAATTGTTCTGTATGTTTTTAGTGTCCCCTTATCCGTCACAAGTTCAAAAGCAACAGTAGTTGTACCTATATCAATACAGACCGCACTGTCACCCTCTTTAAAATTCGGTTTATACTCATAACTCGACAGCACTTCAAATCTGCCGTTTTTTATATTACTTCTTCTCGGGCAGTCGAAATTAGAACATTTTGAACAATCGTGCTGTGCATTAAATACCTTTTCATCAGTCGTAAATTCAAGTATGTAGCCAAAAGTTTTTACGGGTTCAAACATAAAACCGCTTGTCATTTTTATTCCGTCAACGCCTGTTTTTGCGACAATAACAGATTGTTGAGAAAGTGGAAAATCTTTCGGTGCATCAAGACGTTTTTTAACACCCCAAGACTTTTTTGCACACAAAAGCTTTATATTTTCGGCAAGCACATCGTCCATCATAAAAAGATACTCGTCCGCCATTGCGTCAACAAGTATACCTTTCATACCCTCACCGTTATCAAAAAAGCTTTTTGATATTCCGCTAATTTTTTCACCGACCGTAAGTATGCAATATGCTTTCATATCCTCCGTTACGGCAACTGCACGCGGGGACAGTAAATTCATCACCGTTTCTTCAAGCTCGTCAAAATAAGAAGAAACAGTTTCATACACACTGCTCCCCTCAAAACACCCCAAAGTTTTTAATACTTTATCTTTATCTATTTTTATCGAAAAATCTTTAATCTCTATTCTATTCATACTACCCCTCATTTATAAAAACAGCGGTACTTTTCACCGTACCGCTGATGATTAATAAAATTTACCGTTTGCCCTGTCAAACACCTGTTGAGTTCCGGCAGAGTATTCTCTGTTCATACGTTTTAACGGACTGTATGTATTGCCGGTAAAGAAATTCACACCGTACACCGTACTGAATGAAATCTTATAACCAAGCTGACTTTTAACCGCATTATCGAGTGTTGTCGTATAATATCCGTACGGCCACGAAATACTTGTCACATCTTTTCCGGTAACTTCTTTCAAAATTTCTCCGTTACTCTGAATATCAGCGAGTATATCGCCGTAAGCGTTTGTATTGTTGTAAATCGCCTTTAACTGTTCCTTAGGCATACTGTGAATACCGTTTGTATGATTGCCTATTTCGACAAGTCCGCTGTTCGCCATTTCATATGTTTCATCAGACGTCAAATAACCGTAACGGTCTATGTATGAGCCAATCAAAAACATTGTAGCCTTTGCGTCATTTTTCTTTAATACCGGAAATACCTCCGTATAGAAGTTTGAGTATCCGTCATCAAATGTCAAAAGCAATATTTTTCTGTTGTCAATATCAGCCATATTCGCCGTTGCGAGTTCTGTCGCGGTCATCGGTATATATCCGCAGCTTTTAAAGTATTGTATATCTGCGTCAAGCTGTTCGGGTGATATTGTATAGTCATTCCAACGTGACGAATCAGTTGTCACACTGTGATACATCAGTGCCGCAACCTTTGCCGCCGCACTTGCCGACACATTACCCATTGAAAAAAGTGTTATAAGTACCGCCATAACGGCAATTATCTTTTTCATTACTATCGTAAAATCCTTTCCGCCTGCACCGTAAAAATGCGGTGTATAATTTTTACTTCTATCTTGCCTATTGTACTATACAACATCGTTTCTGTCAAGCCAAAGTATATGAGCTGTCGATATTTTGTCGACAGCTCATAAAATCACATCTTGCAATGTATTTTTTGAGTATTTTCAGAGAAAAAATCTAAATTGGCATTATTTTCTCTTAAAAAACATTTTATTCGGCAATGCAAACACAAGTACAATCCCCACCGCAATCGCTACGGCAACTTTTATTGTATCAACGCCTGTGTACATTGCTTTCATATAGTCCGACGATATTATGTTATAAACAGTGTTATACATACCCGCACCGGGTACAAGCGATATTATTCCCGAAATCAAATAAACCGTAACGGGCATACGTCTTACGTTCGCCAAAATCCGCGACAATACCGTCACGGCAATCGATGCAACAAATATAGCAAGTGCCGTTTCGTCGCTTATTCTAAGTGTAAACAAATACACCCCCTCTGCGACTAAACCTGCGATTCCGCAAAATATCAATTCACTTCGGCTCACGTTAAATATCACTGCAAAAGCCATTGTCGCCGCAAAAGCGACAAACATTTCAAGAAAAATCATCCCATAACACCTCCCGTCATATGACCGAAAATGTACATAACACTGCCCGCACCTGTGGCAAGTGCAATCGCCACGACTACCGCATCAAACAATCTCGCACCGCCCGAAAGGTAATCTCCGGCAATAATATCACGAATTGCATTAGTTATTGCCAAACCGGGTACAAGCGGCATAATAGCTCCCGTTATCATAGGATTAACATTTTTTCCCAAACCTATTGCATAAAAGAGTAATATCAGCAACGCAATAACAACTCCGCCCGAAAATGTTATAATAAACTCCGCCGTATGATGTTTTCTCAAAAACCATATAAAAACATTGATAACCGCACCGACCACAAACGAATTAAGTCCGTCAAACGCATTACCGCCAAACAACAACGTAAAAAATCCACAGCAAAACGCTACCGCAACAGTTTTCACCCATAACGAATAAGGTTTCTGTGCCATTATATATTCAAAGCGTTTTAAAGCTTCTTCAAAGTCGATTTTATCATCAGCAATATCTCGTGACATCATATTAATTTTCGATACTTTATCAAGGTTTATAGTCCGCCTGCGAACTCTGACCGTTTTTGTAACATCGCCGACAGTGACAAACAGTCCTGTCATTACGACCAAAACCTCACTTTTACCGTCATAAAAGTGCCGTATTATCCTCTCAACCGTATCTTCGACACGACTCGTTTCCGCACCGCTTTCAAGCAAACCTCTGCCGACATCCGCCGCAAATGTCACAAGTTCATTTATCTGCATATTCTCATCTCCTCACACAATATGCAGACAACGCCAAAACTTATATATCCTTTACCGAATTAACCTTTAATACAAAAAGTATTGACGCTCCTACACTTATAAGTATTGTTCCCACTATAACCATAATATTTACCTCCGTTTTTGTCAAGGTGATCTTAGAAAATTTCTCGTTTTTTACCCTCAAAACCCCAACTTCACTTTGACAATTTAGCTTTATTATGATTATATTATAACAACTACAATGTCCAAAAAACCGTACACAAAAAGATGGCATTTTCATGCCATCTTTGGTATAGTGAACAAATTTTAAATACTGAATTATTCAGCAAACATAGGAGTTGACAAATATCTTTCACCTGTATCAGGCAAAAGAGCTACGATTGTTTTACCCTTGTTTTCAGGGCGTTTGGCAAGCTCTGTAGCCGCCCAAACAGCCGCACCTGATGAAATACCTACAAGTACACCTTCACTGCGGGCAATATCTCTGCCTGTCTTGAATGCGTCCTCGTTTTCAACAGTAATGATTTCGTCATAAACCTTTGTATCAAGAGTTTCAGGAACGAAACCTGCACCGATACCTTGAATTTTGTGCGCACCTGCTTTGCCTTGTGACAATACCGGTGAGCCTGCAGGCTCAACTGCAACAACCTTAACGTCAGGGTTTTGTGACTTTAGATACTGACCTACACCGGTAACTGTACCGCCTGTACCTACGCCGGCAACAAATATATCAACTTTACCGTCTGTATCTGCCCAGATTTCAGGGCCTGTTGTTGCTCTGTGATAAGCAGGGTTTGCAGGGTTTGTGAACTGGCTTGGGATAAAGCTGTTTTCTGTTGTTTCAGCAAGTTCCTTAGCCTTTTCGATAGCACCTTTCATACCCTTTGCACCGTCTGTCAAAACAAGTTCGGCGCCGTATGCTTTTAATAGATTACGTCTTTCAATACTCATTGTTTCAGGCATTGTGATTATAATTTTATAACCTCTTGCGGCGGCAACCGACGCAAGACCGATACCTGTATTACCTGATGTTGGCTCGATGATAACAGAACCTTCCTTTAACTTACCCTCTTGTTCAGCCTCATCAACCATTGCCTTTGCGATTCTGTCTTTTACCGAACCGGCAGGGTTAAAGTATTCAAGTTTACCAAGAACGGTTGCTTCAAGGTTATTCTTCTTTTCATAGTTTGCAAGTTCCAATAGCGGTGTACCACCGATAAGATCTGTAATTTTCTGATATATCTTTGACATTTTAATTCCTTCTTTCTGACTTTTAACACAATTTACTTAAAATTAGTCAACGGCGTTGAATGCATCGTCAAGAGCTGCAATAAGGTCATCAATATTTTCTGTACCGATTGATAGTCTTATTGTATTTGGCTTAATACCCTGTTCTGCAAGTTCCTGTTCATTGCACTGTGAATGAGTAGTTGTAGCCGGGTGAATTACAAGTGACTTAGAGTCTGCAACATTTGCAAGAAGCGAGAAAATTTCAAGGTTATCGATAAACTTGTGAGCCTCTTCAACTCCGCCCTTGATTTCAAATGTGAAGATACTTCCGCCGCCGTTTGGAAGATACTTCTTGTATAGTTCGTGGCTTGGCTCTGTAGGTAGTGACGGATGATGAACAGCCTCTACCTTTGGATGCTTGTTTAGGTAATCAACAATCTTTAGAGCGTTTTCAACGTGACGTTCAACTCTTAGTGATAGAGTTTCAAGACCCTGTAAGAAGATGAATGCGTGGAACGGTGAAAGTGTAGCACCTGTGTCACGAAGCAGGATAGCTCTGATATATGTTACGAATGCGGCAGCTCCTACATCATTTGCAAAGCTGATACCGTGATATGATGCGTTAGGCTCTACAAGGTGAGGGAACTTACCCGACTTAGCCCAGTCAAAGTTACCGCTGTCAACGATTACACCGCCGATTGCAGTACCGTGACCGCCGATAAACTTAGTTGCACTGTGAACAACGATGTCTGCACCGTATTCGATTGGTCTTACAAGATAAGGTGTAGCGAATGTTGAGTCAACTACAAGCGGAATGTTATGTGCGTGAGCAATCTTTGCAACTTCTTCAATATCAATTAGGTTTGAATTTGGATTACCAAGTGTTTCAATGAAGATTGCCTTTGTATTATCCTGAATAGCTGCTTCAAATGCACCGTCAACTTCAGGGTCAACGAATGTTGTTGTAACACCGAATTCAGGGAATGTATGTTCAAGATAGTTGTATGTTCCGCCGTAAATTGTCTTTGCGGCTACGATGTGATCGCCTTGCTTGGCAAGTGTTTGGAATGTATAAGCAAGAGCTGCCGCGCCCGATGCAACTGCCAATGCTGCAACACCGCCTTCAAGGGCTGCTATTCTCTGTTCAAAAATATCTTCTGTAGGGTTTGTAAGTCTGCCGTAGATGTTACCTGCATCTCTCAAACCGAAACGGTCAGCTGCGTGCTGTGAGTTATGGAATACGAATGATGTTGATGCATAAATCGGAACAGCTCTTGAATCTGTAACAGGATCTGCTTGTTCCTGACCAACGTGTAATTGCTTTGTTTCAAATCTCCAATTCTTGTTTGACATAATTTTGTACCTCTTTCTTTCTCAATTTTTATATTTATGTGTATTGTTCTTTCTTATTAAATTAGTTACAGCAACAGCAACACATTCGTCCGTTCTGTACATACTTTAGATTTTGTGTTATCATATCGCATTTTCCTTTCTTCTCTTTTCCTATGGAATTACTATGATTTGTATTATAGCACATTTTTCCGATTTGTCAATACCTTTTTGAAAAATTTTTTATAAAAAATAAATATCCGCTAAAATTCTTCGATTTTATGCGGATATTTACCTCTGAAATATTATCAAAAATCATATTGTATATGTTCAGATTGCTGACAAAACCGTTATGGTTTTGTCTACTGTATTCTTGGGGGAGTTTGAGGTGCAGCCTCATTAAAAATCATTTCTGGCGATATGTGCGGCAGAAATGACTTAAAATCTAAAGTTTCGACTTCGGAGGAACTTTATGATTTTTTCTTTGAAAATACTCAAAAATTACATCGCAAGATGTGATTTTTGGAGCTGTCGACAGGCTCGCAAATTTTTTATATACACCAATCCCAATAACCGTCCTTCATAGACGCATTTCCGACACTGTACTCAAGTTCGGGATTTTTCACGCTGACTTTCATACCCTCCGAAACGGAATTAACGATAAACGCATTACCGCCGATAGTCGTACCCTTACCGACAACCGTTTCACCGCCGAGAATAGTCGTACCCGAATATATCGTAACGTTGTCACTGATAGTCGGATGACGTTTAACGCCCTTTAACTGCTGACCTTTTCTTGTCGAAAGTGCGCCTAAAGTAACGCCTTGATATATTTTTACATTATCGCCGATTTCGGTAGTTTCACCTATAACAATACCTGTACCGTGGTCTATAAAGAAATATTTGCCGACAGTCGCACCCGGGTGAATATCTATACCTGTTGTGCTGTGAGCATATTCCGTCATTATTCTCGGAATCATAGGCACGCCCAAAAGCCACAATTCGTGAGCAATTCTGTAAACAGTGATTGCAAACACTCCCGGATAACAGAATATTATTTCATCTGTGCTGTATGCCGCAGGGTCACCGTCATACGCAGCTTGAATGTCTGTATTTAAGTATTCTCTTATTTTCGGTATTCTCTTTAAAAATTCAAAAACAACTTCTTCCGCTTTTTCCTCTGCCTGTGCCTTACTGCACTCTCTGCATACATCTTGATTTGCAAACGCGTTTGACACCTGTTTCTTCAAATGATACTGTATAAATTCCAGTCTTTCACCGACAAGAAACTTTAAGTATTCACTTCTGACCTTGTTGTTGTCAAAAAAGCCCGGAAAAAGCACTTTTCTTATTTCATCTATAATTTCTATAAGAATATCCTTGTTAAGCATATTCTCTTCGTCAATTCTCGCTGTAATGTCACATTCATTGTAGCTGTCTAAAATCACATTGACTAAATCTTCTACTTTATTCGCCATATGTAAACCTCCTTATGTACTATTTTATGCACTGTTCCTATAGTCTATCACACATATCGAAAATTGTAAACTAAATTTCCGGTCTTGTCACCGCGTCGGGATTAACCTTATGTTCACCGATAAATTTCTCCATCCAAATCATATCATACCACTTGTCGAACTTGTAACCGCACTTTTTAAATGTACCGATAAGCCTAAACCCCATATGCTCGTGGAACTGCATACTGTTGTTTGTCAAATGCTCATCTTCATTGTCCGTATACGCAATACAAGCATACATATTAAGAATGTTTTGTTTCTTCAATCTTTTTTCAAGTTCAAGATACAACTTTTTACCGTATCCGCCGCCTTTTTTGTCCTCTCTTACATATATAGTCGTTTCAACGCACCAATCATACGCTTTACGTCCTTTAAATCTTCCCGCATATGCATAACCGACAATTTCATCGTCTTCCACCATAACAATGTAAGGATACTTTTTTGAAATATTTTCAATACGACTCCTAAACTCGTCTACAGACGGCGTTTCACATTCAAATGATATTGTTGTGTTTTCGACATACGGACGGTATATTTCAACCAACACTTCCGCGTCGGATAATTCAACATTTCTTATATAACTCATTCTCATTCTCCTCTAATCTCATAAACTACTAAAATTATATCACACTGTCATTTTACCGTCAATCCATTCTAAAATAAATTAATCGGATAATTCCATCATATCCCTGTAAAAATAAAAAACATCGTTTTTGCTTTGGAGATATGCAAAACCGATGTTTTTTCGATTGAAATATATAAAATTTTAATAAAATCTGATGCAGTAATATTATCTCAAAAATTTAAAAAAGTAAACAGTTTACGACTAAGTGGTAGCTTAATCCGGAAACTTGGCAGCAAAAAATGTGACATTTGTAAAAATGTCACATTTTTCGAGTTAATTCTGTTCAATTTTTTTCCTTTTGTAGTTCAACAATTTTATCTTACCCATAACCGCAAAAAGCAAAATATCAACGACACTTATTGCCATTGTTTTTACCATTTCCGTCAGACCAAACGCACAAATTACACCAAATATTACAAGTGTAATACAAAGTACAATTCTCGCCCTTTTTCCGAAAACTTTAACTTCAATTTCTTCCAAAGGTTTGTTTATAGCCTCGATTGGCGAAATTGCAAAGAGTACCCCAATAGATAAAACGGTTGCGACTGTGTATATGCCAAGATTATACGGAAGATATTTAATCGCAAGCAGAACGCATATACACATCGTGCTTGACGACATTAAACACGTCAAAGACGATTCACAATGGTATCCGCCCACATATTTACGGATAAACTTGTACATAAATCCGAAAACGATAACTTGTGGTATCATTTTCATTATTATACCTATTATGATCATTACTATATCTGTACATATAAGACTCATTATAAGGTCAAGTCCGTAAATATATTCTTCCTGCTCTTCTTCTTTTATATATCCCAACTTAATAGCATATGCCATAGCCCATTCCGAAAATTTACGAAACATAATTAAAACTTACGATACTTTTTTAGTCCCTTTGGAACTTCAGGTTGACCGTTCATAAGCGTTGATGTTGAATTGCTGTTAATTACAAGCATCAAAGCTGCACAAACAGGTACAAACTTGATTAGTGTTGGAACTACTTTGTTTAGGAACTTTTTCATAATAAAACATCCTTTCTTATCTTTACGTTTGCCTATATTCCTACAATCACATTATAACATTAAATGTCAACAATGTCAATATAAATTTTAAATGTTAATTTGTGAATTGTTTACAGAAATAACGGTTCTAAACATACCTTTAGCTTTGTCATACGACCAACTCATTTTACCGTCATATTTGCTTAATGAATTATTTATGCTCTTAATACCGATTCCGTGATAATTACCGTTATCTTTCCCACTTCTCAGCATACCTTCTATAACTATCGGCTCTTTATCGGCATAATTTTCAACTTTAATAACACTAAATGCGTTATTAACTGTGTATAAATCAATAAAAATATCTTTTCTTGCCGAGTTTGAGCAAGCCTCTATTGCATTGTTAATCAAATTAGAAAATATAGCAACCGTGTCCATTCCGTCTATAAAATCAAGTTTCGGATTGGTTGAAGTTATGTTTAACTTAATTCCGTTTTCTTCACACTCTTTTTTCTTGCGAATAAGTAATATATTCAGAATATCATTATCACTGTATTTTTCTATTTTTGAATCCTCGCACTCCTTTTCCACTGTTCCCACATACTCTTGTGCTTTTTGAATGTCTTCCGAAATTAATGTTTTCAAAATGTTTAGGTGTTCTCTAAAATCATGATTCATTATTCTACTATGCTCATATTTTTCTTTTATCGTCTTATATTCCTCTAATTCAACACTGTTCTTATAATTTTCATTTTCAAGCATTTGTATTTTTCTATTTTTAGAAATCACGAGTTCATTAACTGTAATAGTTATAAAGTTTACTGAAATCGCTCCAATATATATTGCAGTAAATACACGTCTATCAAGAGTTAACGGATATACCATAACAATACATAGTACAGTAATTATAGGCATAATAGCTAATATAAGAGAAGATTTCTCTGATGATATATTTCTTTTTTTATGCACCTTTTTCATCACGAAGACAGCCAAAAAATATATTAACTTTCCCCCTATCGTTATAAGCATCGACTGTTGTACTGTTGCCGCAACCATGCTTTCGGTATCTAATCCTAATTTTAAAATAAATAACATCAACAATTCTCCCAAAAACATAAATAACGTCATCATAAAGGTTTGAAAAAGTGCTGTTTTATAATTTATGCGATATCCTAATATAAAAATCAAAAAATCAATTATAGTAAAACTAATTATATTAAAGATAAACATATTAAATATAGAAACTCCAAATATGATTAAATATCCAATAAAACATATTGCAGAACTCATATAATAATTCTTTTTCGGTTGTAAAGTCGAATTTGCAAAATATAACATTATTACAAATTCAAGTGCTATTCCAATTATCAATCCTGCATCTATTCTCATTTTTGTTCACCCATCCAATCTATAAAATATTTATTAAATTCCGTATATTTTCTTCGTGACATATGAATTTCATATTCATGATTTCCTATTCCGCATTTGACGTGCGACGGTGAATACGCTTTCACATAATTTAAGTTCACATAGTAACTTGCGTGCGACTCGTAGAAGAAATATGAATTTATCATATCTTTGACCGCTTTATACGGTCTGTCTACCACAAATTGTTCATCTACCGTAACAATAGTCGTTTTTTTGTTCTCGGCACATATAAAAATAATTTTATTTATCGGTATATTCACAACATTTCTGTCGGTGTTGAATTCTATACATTTGTTATTGCTCTCCAACCGTTTCAATGCCGATTCTAACCCAAATTTCAGTTTTTCTTTCGACATAGGCTTTACCCAAAATCTGAACGCATACTCGTTCATAGCATAGTCCATATAAACCTCGTGATTGGTTACGAAAAATAACAGACATTCTTTGTTGACATTGTGAATACTTTCCGCCGCCACAATTCCGTTGACTTCATCCATTTCCGCATCTAAAAATACTAAATCGTATTGCCATGCATTTTTGATAAGATTTTCAGGATTTTGATACTTGTCCATCTTGTACGGCATTCCCATCTCTTTCAACGTTTCTTCAATCAGTGTTTTCTCATTTTCCAATACTAATTTATTGTCATCGCAAATCGCTATATTTAATTTCATCATTTTCTTCATCACCAATTTTATTTATTTCATAAATATTTTATCCTATATTGTATTATTTTGTCAATATATTTCACTGTAAAAATAAAATTACCCTACACTTGACTTATGTTACTATTGTGTTATAATTCAAATATAATCAATATCACTGTGAGGTTTTAAAATGATTAAAGAACTTGTACATGACCCAATATTTTTGGCATTAAAATCAGAACCGGCAACAGCTGCCGATTTACAAACAGCCCAAGACTTGCTTGAAACCTTAACCGCACATAAAGAAGTATGCGTAGGTATGGCGGCAAATATGATAGGCGTAAATAAAAGCATTATATGCTTTGATAATGACGGAAAATATATGATAATGCTAAATCCCGAAATAATTAAAAGGTCTGACCCATACGAAACGGAAGAAAGTTGTCTTTCCCTGCTCGGTGGCCCTCGTAAAATAAAAAGGTATAAGAAAATACGCGTGCAGTATCAGACACTTGATTTTAAAATAAGAACAAAAACTTTTGAAGGCTGGACAGCTCAAATCGTCCAACACGAAATCGACCACTGTAACGGTGTTTTGATATAATTTCAGAATTGCAAATCGACATAATGTGATTATTTTTGAAATATTTAAAGTAAATTCATAAAAAACTATTGACATATAGTCGATTGTGTAGTAGAATAATAAGGCAGTTTACTGATAGGGGTGTAGCTCAGTTGGTAGAGCAGCGGTCTCCAAAACCGCGTGCCCAAGGTTCGAGTCCTTGTACCCCTGCCAAATGAGAAAGTGTTGAAAACCTAATGTTTTCAACACTTTTTTATTTATATTTTTTGTTTTCCAACACTTTTTTCCGAAAAACATTCAAGGTTTGATAAAACCGAACCTGTTATTTTTTCGACTTGAATAACTGCCTCCGGATTAGGATTTTGCACCATATACATAATAAACACCTTATTTTTTTATATTAGACGGTAAAACGGCTTGCTTTTAAACCACACAAAAAAATAAGATAATTCGGAAATAGGTTTATTCACAAGCTATAACTATTTTAATCAATGTGATATTTGCATTTTTTACAAATTTCTTTGAACTCCGCTTTTCTTTTATATTCATCAGGCAAGGATGAAATTTTTATATACCCATCGATACAATCACAATTTTCTATACATTCATAATTATGTATATTCATTTCCACCAACGGACAAAAATACAAATCATCATTTATTTCTGTCTAATACCTCCTTAATTTTGATTTTCTTATCACTATATACAAAATAAATATAATGTTTAATCTTATTTCTTTATATAATTAAATTACACAACAGCCGCTATCCAATTTAACGAACAAAAAACCGCTTAAACATATGTTTAAGCGGTTTAGCTTTGGTGAGCCATCGGAGATTCGAACCCCGGACAACTTGATTAAAAGTAAGTAATTTCCCTACGGGAAATTTAAGGCTCTGCCACCTCGCATAAACACAAGGACTTTTATAATTTATATCTTAATTCTTTTTTAATGGTACACTTGATTTTAATATTCACATGATACCTCCAAACACATCAAAAGTCAATACTTTTTCACAAAATAGTCTTAATTACTTTAAATCGGAATATACCAGAACAAATTAAATCAAATTGGATTAAATCGTTACAGTTCCCTTTAAAAAAGTTTTAAATAATTTTCCAGAAGTGCCATTTATAGCAGGAAATGATTTTTCAAATCAGCTATAATAAAGACATCAAATGAGATAAATAATATCTCAAAAAAAAAAAATAAAGAAAGGGGTCATAAATATGACACAGAAAGAAATTAAAATCATAAGAGGAAAAGACGGTAAGGTAGTAGCAGGACAGGTTACAAAAACCTTCCGCAAAAGAGCAAACATATTCGGTACACCAGAATATGAAAAGTGGGAAGAGTTTGTTACAAGAAGTCCAAAAGCTAAAATGGTAGTAATCAAAAGCAAAAAGGCACAGCCAAAAGCAGAAAAGAAAATCAGACCTACATACGAAAAAATGATTAACTTCATCAACACACAGGATAATTCAGAATTTTATCTCAAAGAAATAGACAGAATTAAAAATATGACAGCTATAAATGGCAAATCATATAATACGATTGTCAAATGGTTTAATAACACCTTTGAAAACACTTCTGCATATCAGTTAGTATTTAAAGGTATTTTAGAAGAAATTTCAGAAGGAAAAATACAAAATATAAAAGCAGTAAACAAAAATACAGCAGCGTAAAGAAAGGAAAGGTAAAAGATTATGAAAAACGGATATAAGATTGATTTTGCAAAGAACACAATAACAGTAAATTATAAGTTTGCGGCAGCTATGAATGAATACGGCAGCACAGAATACAGGATTTATAAGGGACTTAAACGAGATTTTCCATATTTTGCAACAGTTGTTGAATCTGGCAGAAAACAAACCGCACCGAGATATAACAAGCGATTTACATACAAGAATATGGAAAAGTATATAAGCACCTTTGCCAATTCGAAGGAATTACTGATAATGTTTGAAACAGTAAAAACAAAGTCCGCACCGTTAGCAAGTCCGTATAAATATGTATGCGATTGGTTTAAGGCACAATTCCCTAACTACAAAGAAACACCTACTTTTGAAAAAAACGATATTGTTGTATCGCTTATTCCAGAACCCAAAGAAGAAAATTATAAGCAGAAAGAAAATAAAGACGCTGCATAATAGAAAGGGTTGTTGAAAATGAATAACCACAAATAGAGTTTGTTCCAGTAGTGAACAGGCTCTTTTTGTTTGCGGATGCCGCGCACCGATAATTTTTAAGCTATCCGCGAAGCGCATTAGTTTTATTTTTTCAAAAAAATATTATATAATATATATATAGAAAATCGATAAAAAAGACTTTAAATTTTAAATGTAAAGGAGGGCATATATTATGCCAAATAATAATTTTAAAACATATCCTCATTAGAGGACAGTAAAAATTCACAGAGAAAAGGCAACTACTGACTTTCTGGGAATAAAAAATGAAAATTGGAAAGCTGCAAGCCGCGATTTAGGCGCACACGCATTAAGGCTATATTTATATCTTGCTGCTAATGCTGACGGCTTTAATTTAGCATTATCACAACGCGCAGCGGAATATGATATAGGGATTCCGCGCTCTACTTATTACGACCAATTCCGAGTGTTAGAAAACAAAGGCTATTTGAAACATATTCGCGGAAATACCTATGAATTTTTTGAAAAGCCACAACCGCGCGACAGAACATCATCAAATGAGTTTTCTGACGGAATTGATTTTACGGCTGACGTACAAAGCAAACCGCCTGTCGAAAATTCTATACTTTCGCAGGATAGAGAAATAAATAATAACTATCCTACAACTAATATTATAAATAGTGAAGAAACTCCAATAGTAGAAGAATTATATCCAGAAGAAGAATACACATCAGAGCAAGAAGAAAATTATACTCCAACCCCTATAAAATCAGGTAGTTTCTATTTCTAATTGCGGCAGCCGATACGCGGACAAATTATATAAAAAAGAAAATCGCCCTATGAGCGTTTTAATGCTTATAGGGCATTGTGTATTATAGTTTTAAATTAATATTGCCATTAAAGCCTTTCAGAAAGTCCTCCAGAGCGTCCTCAACGCAATCATAGGCTTTTTCTTCAAGTTCTTTTTCAAGCTGCTTTTCCGCTTGCTTCTGGCGGTAATATTCCATTGTAAAGTCGCGATATTCTTGCTAAAACTCAAAATATTCTTTCTGGCTAAATTCTTCTTTTGGAATAAACGCGCGTTTCATATTTCTTGCGTGAAATTCTGCAAGTTTATTGTAGTATTCTCTTTCCGTCATACGGTTTCAATCCTTTCTGTAATTTCTTCTAATTCCGCTATTGGAATAAAAGCAATAACGCTTGTTTTATAGGTGTTGTGCTGCTGCCGCGCTTTGATATTCTATATATTTTTATAATAATATTCGCGCAATTCTTCAACAGGGATTTTATATAAAATGCTGTTGACCTTATCCACAAAAACAAGATACTATGCGGCAGTAGTATAAAACCAACCATTATAATTTTTTTCAACATTAGATTTTAATTCAATACAGATTTTATTTTCTAAAATACAGTTTTGCGTTTTGACCTCATAACCTATACCATCAATCAAAAAATCAATATCTTTTTGCTAATATTCCTTATCTTCACTAACATCAATAATATTGCAGCCGATACTATTATAATAATCAAATACTATCTATTCGCCGTATTTGCCTTTTGCCTTATCGCGCAAAAATTCATTTTCAAAAGCCATTACGCGTACCGCCTTTCTAAATTGTTTCCTCCAGAAGTAAACGGATATAATCACCTAATTTGCGCTTGCTTCTGGCAGCCAATGCGGAATAGGTGTTGTATGTGTTTTCATCAACGCGGAAACTAATTGTTTTTGATTTTCTCAATTATAATCAATCCTTTCTTTATATTTTTAAGAGATAGAATATTGTTGTATCTCTCAGGAATATATAAAAATTGTAGTGGTTTCATTGAAAAACTTTGTCCAAGAAGTTTGCACAAAATTTTTGTTGATTTCGTGCGGAAATAAACCGCGCAAAGCAGATATAAGGCGTGTTTTGTTTCGTTTTCCCGAATTATAGCCGCCCCCTTAAAATGCTTTTGTGTTAGGTAAGCCGCCGCAAGTAAATGTTTGAGGAAACACAAAAGGCAGTAAAAATGCTGCCCGATAACTATTTTATCAAATTATTATTCATTAACAAGCTCTATTTCTGTAAGTTCAGCACCATGAAAATCTGTAATTTTTACGGTAACAGGGTCATTACTGTTTTCCGGCACAAAACAAAATCCAGATGTGGTTGATTCACCTGCTGGAATTGCATCATCTTTAAAATGTTTTATTTGATTAAACGAACCATAATACTCCGGGCTGTTTAACTCTTTGCCATTTTGATATGCCTGCATTTGTATGACACTTGCTAAACTTTGTTCCTTGTCGCTCTTATTTGTATAATCGCATATAATCATAGCACAAGTATATTGTCTATATTGTTTATCAACACCATACTGTCCAAATTTACACTTATTCACTTTAATGCTTGCATTTTCCAATTCAACTACACCAGGTTCATCTGATTGATTCTTATTAACCGTTGCTTCTTGCCCCAAATCATAAGTTATTTCTGATGACTTGTTTCCTAAAGAAATTTTTACAACAACAGGAGCTGTTTTATCTTCTAAAACAAAATTATAATACGTTGTATACGAATATCCAGTCATTACGCGAGTGTTTTTTTCTTTAACACCTTGAGGAAAATATGTTGTAATTTTACCGTTAGGTTCTTTTAACTCCACTCCGTTTTGAAAAGCTGTAACACTTCCTGACAAAAACATACTACTTTCCGACTCTCCATTGTTTGTATAATCACAAAAAACTGTTATACAGTTTAATTTATTTTTTTTATATGTATCATACACACTATCAAGGGAATAATCTTTAATCGCGATTGTTGCTTGCTTTGTAGTAATACTACCAGACACATCGCCTTTGCTGTTACCACAAGCACAAAGCGAAATACACATAATAAATGTTAATAACAAAGTTATTATTTTTTTCATAAAACCTAATCCTTTCTCCGCAATATGTATATATTTTCCGCAAATTACGGCTTGCGTTCCGCTTCTCCTTTCCACCATTTTTCACGCAATAAAAAATGCGTGGTATAAAATCCTATACCACGCACAAAAACGCGGCTTAGATTTAATGTTACCACACATCTTTACTTTCATTACAAACACAACAAATTATAGTCGTCAATATAAAAGTTATTTTCCAAGCCTGCATTTTTTGCAAAAAAACACAAAACTTTTATATCAACGCCAAAAAGGAATATTCTTGTCGAATATTCATAAAACAATATTAAATGTTGTGTCATAATAATTTACACTATTATGAAAATAAAGATTGTGGTACTTACTATTATATCATAAATTATCCATAAATCAATAGTTATTTGCGCGAACGGTTAGCCGCCACGCGCAAACATTTTTATATAAGCTATTGTAAACGTCCAAGAGAAATGATATTATTTAATTATCATTATACGGAACGGAGTACACGCAATGCCAAAATCAGAAAATCAAAAGCTAAAAATTCTATATGTTGCTAAATATCTGCTTGAAAATTCAGACGAAAACAATTATGTACGAACAGTAGATATAGTAGACTACCTTGTAACAGAATGTGATATTTCCGCAGAGCGGCGCAGCATTTACCGCGATATAAACATTTTGCGTGATGTATTCGGTATGGATATAGTAAACGGACACAAAAACAAATACAAACTGATGTCAAGGAAATTTGAATTTGACGATTTGCGGCTTCTGGCACAATGCGTTTATGCTGCTAAATTTATTTCAAAAAATCAAGCTGAAACTATAATAGATACATTAGGCGAATTTTGCAGTGTTTACCAAGCGGAAGATTTAAAAGCTGATGTACTTCTGGAGGACAGAGTAAAATCCAAACAAAAGGGAACAATGCAGATTATAAGCAATATCAACGCTGCTATGGCAAAGAAGCAAAACAGCAAGCCGCACACACCGCAGAAAATCAGTTTTAAATACCTTAAATACTCTATCGGTAATATGCAGCAAGTAGAGCGCAGAAAAGGTGATACATACATTGTAAGTCCATACAAGCTAATTATAAATGACGATAACTACTATCTTCTGGCATTTGCCGACAAGGAACAGAAATTCCGCACATATCGCATTGACCGTATGAAAGACTTGAAATTGCTTGACGAACCAAGAGCAGGTGAAGATTTTTTCAAAGAAATTGATTTAACTACATACACGCGCCGCACTTTTGGTATGTACGGAGGTACAAAAGAAAAGGTTACAATGCGGTTTATAAATCCGCTTTTAGATACAGTTGTTGACCGCTTCGGAACAGATGTTTTTTATATGAAAGATGATGATAACCACTTCAAAGTTATAGAAGATGTAGAGGTAAGTCCGCAATTTTTCGGCTGGATTTGCGGATTTGGTAATCGCGCAGTTATAGAAAGTCCTCAAAATGTAGTTGATGATTTCCAGAAGCACATAGAAAAGATACAAAGTAAATACTAAACAAGAAAAGGTAGCTGAAAGTTATTATTTCAGCCACCTTGTTTTAATTTGTTCCGTTTTATTCCGTCATAATCTGATTTGTTCCGATTTGTTCCAATTTGATTTACTTTGTTCTGTTTCTATCCATTTTAATCTTGTTATTATTGGATTTTAATTGCGCCAATGGTGAAAAGCTGTCGTAATTCTTTACAATATCCGCGTCAAATATAGCACAGTAATGTTTAGTCATATCAAGCGTGGAATGACCTAATAACCGTTGCAACGTAAACGCATTACCTCCGCAGTCAACAAGATATTTCCGCGCGAAAGTATGACGAAAGGAATGTATGCTTGTCTTTTGGACACCGCGCCTGTTATTGTACCTTGCTATGCTGCTTCGGAGTGCGTATTCTTTCAGTTGTTCGCCGCTTTCGTTAGGAAATAAGTATTCATCATTTCCGCCGCCGCGCACGCGCATATATTCTCTTATGATTGAACATAATTCGCTGCACAGCGGAATAACTTGTGATTTTTTATTTTTGGTATGGCGCAGATATATTACTTGATTATCCAAGTCAACGTCTTGATTTTGTATGTTGCGTATTGTTGCAGCGCGGCAGCCATTGTTTAAGAGCAGATTTACAATAACCCAAGACCGATATTCGGCAAAGTTACATTTCCGTAAATCTGGCTTTTTCAATAGCTTCTTAAGTTCACCGTCTGAATATGTTTCTTTTATGGTTTCTTCTGACTTGTACGGCTTCATATTCAAATTTGTTATTCCCTCTTCATTACACCAAGACAAGAACACTCTTAAAATGCGTACATAGGTACTAATGGAATTTGCGGCAAGATTTGAATTACGCATACTTGTAACCATTTTTTCTAAATCGGACTTTGTTATATCCTCTATTGGAACATTAACATCTAAATGATTATTTATTGCTCTAAATTGTGATTGATAACTTTTAATTGTTTTGTCTGCCAATCCTTGCGCCTTTTTTGCGATAATAAAATCATCAAAAAATTCTTTCATTGTCTTGCTTGTTTTCATTGTAATTTTCATATTTTTTATACCTCTTGATTCTTAATATTTTTATCAAAAATCAAGTACACAGAAAAATAAATCAAAACATCAAAAAAACTGCTTAAACGTAGTGTTTAAGCAGTTTTGGTGAGCCATCGGAGATTCGAACCCCGGACAACTTGATTAAAAGTCAAGTGCTCTGCCGACTGAGCTAATGGCCCTGGCAGGGATAGCAGGACTCGAACCTACGCATGCCAGAATCAAAATCTGGTGCCTTACCGACTTGGCTATATCCCTGTATATTAAAATTAAAATGGGGTGGGTAGTGGGATTCGAACCCACGACATTCAGTGCCACAAACTGACGCTCTAACCAGCTGAACTATACCCACCATATGATGGCGGTAGTTATCTACGCACACTAAACTCTTTTTGAATTTCAAAAAGAAATTGGCGTGTCTGGAGGGATTCGAACCCCCGGCCCATTGCTTAGAAGGCAATTGCTCTATCCAACTGAGCTACAGACACATATATTGGAGCGGGTGATGGGAATCGAACCCACGCGACCAGCTTGGAAGGCTGGAATTCTACCATTGAACTACACCCGCATAATTCAATCTGTCTTTCAGTGAGTTCTCTACTCACCAACTGACTTGATTAATTATAACAGACCAAAAAGCATTTGTCAATACTTTTTTCAAAAAAATTTGTCATTTTTATGTACCGGGACAGATTTCTCTATCCCGACACATTTTTACTGATTTTATGCACATAATCAGTCATTTTCGCCACATCATTTTTTGAATTAAAAACTCCGAACGACGCTCTGACCGCTCCCCTATCCGATGTACCTATCGCTCTGTGTGCGAGCGGTGCACAATGATAACCCGCTCTTACCGCCGCTTTGCCCTTAAGCATTTCAAAAACTTCTTCACTTCCGAGATTTGCCACGTTAAACGCAACCGTCGCAACACTGTTATCATTCCCGTATACCGTAACATTATCCATATTCATCAAATTTTCTTTAAATTTTTCGGAAAGCATTTTTTCATGCTTACCGATTACATCAACGCCGTATTTCATAACATACTTAACCCCTGCCCCCAAAGCCTTAATTGCAGGTGTATTCATCGTACCGCTGTGAAACTTATCGGGCATAAACTCCGGCTGGGAAACGCTCTCCGAATTACTTCCCGTTCCGCCCGTCACAAGCGGTGCAAGTTCTTCCGGACTTTTCACATACAATCCGCCTGTTCCAAGCGGTCCCATAAGACCTTTATGTCCGGGAAAAGCTATCATATCCGCATTCATTTTTTCCGTATCAATATTTATGCTCCCTGCCGTTTGTGCAACGTCTAGCAAAAACGGTATTTTATGCTTTTTCGCTATTCTTCCTATCTCATACACCGGCTGAATTGTTCCGCACACGTTTGACGCGTGTGTACAAACAATAAGCTTTGTATCTTTCCTCACAGCCTTTTCAACATCTTCCGCGTGTACATATCCGCTCTTATCCGCTTTTACAACGGTATAATTACCCAACAAATATGCAGGTCTTAAAACGCTGTTATGATCCATCTCTGTAACGACAATATGTCCTCCGTTTGACATTGTGCCGAGAATGGCAGTGTTCAGAGCATACGTCGCATTTTGCGTAAAAACAATATTTTCGGCTTTTTTTATATTAAAAAGCTGTGCAATCAAATCTTGTGTATCTACAATAGCACGCACTGCGTCCATACTCATCTTATGTCCTCCCCGTCCTGCGTTTCCGCCCGAAAACAAGGTACTCTTAAAAAGCGTCGCATACACCGACAAAGGCTTTTTCAAAGTCGTTGCCGCGTTATCAAGATACAACATCATAAACACGCTCCCCGTTTACTGTTCTTTCTATATAAATCCGTCTAATCGGAATCTCATTATCTCCGGCTATCTTTCTGATTTCATTAAGTGCACGGTCATCAACACGCACGGAATAGGAACAGCCACCTTGATTTAAAGCGGACGGCGTATGCACAACATATGCCGGAAAACCGATAATTTTTTCTGCAACTTTTTTAAGTCTTGTCGCAGTAGTGACCGATCCAACCAATATATACATAAATTTCACTCCCCTCAAATATTTTAAAAAGGCAAGCGAGAAATTCTTGCCTCCTTACTATATAATATTCAATCGACGATAGTTTGTGAGTAAACAAAAAAGACTGCCAACAATTTGTCGACAGCCTCGGACTTTAGACAAAACCATAATGGTTTTGTCTACTTTATTTTTGGGAGTTTGAGGTGCAACCTCATTAAAAATCATTTCTGACGACCTGTGCGGCAGAAATGGCTTAAAATCTAAAGTTTCGACTTTGGAGGAACTTTATGATTTTTTCAAAAAAATACTCAAAAATTACATCGCAGATGTGATTTTTGGAGCTGGTGACATTTTGTCACCAGGCTCACTTTATTAGTATACGTCAAACACACTTCGCGGTTTATTGTGATACGACACACTAAGCACCAGTCCTATTGCAATCATATTCACAACAAGTGACGTACCGCCGTAGCTTACAAACGGCAACGGAATACCCGTAACAGGCATAAGTCCGATACACATACCGATATTTTCAAATGCGTGGAACAACATCATTGCACCGACACCGACACAAATATATCTTCCGAAAGCATTATCGGCTTTTTGAGCGGTTTTAAAGCATTTATAAATTATGAAGAACAGCACCGCCGTAACAAGCAATGCACCAATAAAACCAAATTCCTCACTTATTACACTGAATATAAAGTCGGTATATTTAGTAGGCAAATAACCCATTTGGTTTTGCGTTCCCTGCAAATATCCTTTACCCCAAAGCTGACCCGAACCGACCGCAATTTTAGATTGAATTACGTTATAGCCTCTGCCCCTTGGGTCAAGGTTTGGATTGAAAAACACCTGAATACGTTTCTGCTGATATTCCGAAAGTACATACTTATATATAAAAGGCAATGACGCGACACCTGCCACACCAATCGGCAATATATATTTATATGAAAGTTTTGCAACAAACATAAGACATATAAACATAAACAAAAATACCAACACACTGCCCATATCAGGCTGTAACAAAATCAAACCTACAAGCACGCCGATATGAAGCAACAATCCTAAAATCGTAAGCGGTTTATTTATATCGTCATGCACTTTGGATAAGTGACACGAAAAAGTTACTATAAAGCAAATTTTTGCGATTTCCGAAGGCTGAATACCGATTGCACCGAATCTGATCCAGCTCCTCGCACCCCAGTCGCCGCTGACACCAAACACCAATACCAAAAGCAGTATCGCGACGGCGAATATATAAATCGGTTTGACGAGATTTTTAAGCTGTTCGTAATCAAAAAAACACGTTACAAGCATTGCCGCACAACCTATAACCATTGCACCCGACTGCACTATTACATTCGTATTCGACTGCAATGTTCGCGTAGCCGAATAAATCATCACTATTCCAAACACCGACAAACAGATTGTTGCTATAAACAAAACCCAGTCAAACTCCATAAGTATGACGGATTTTTTTGAAACACTTTTTATTTTCAAAAATATCACTCCTATTCAGATTACAGACAAAACGATTTTATCACAATTATTTATATTATATAACAATATTCGATTTTAAGCAATATTTTTAAAACTTTTTCGATTTTATTTTTAACAATAAAAAAAATGGCGATTAAAAATCGTCATTTTTATGGTAAAGGAATATTTAATTTTTGCAATAATTCATTCGCACGGCGAATTTGTTTTTTACGATATTCCGCAATGTAATGCGTATCAGAACCGACGCTTACGGGAATTCCGCTTTCTTTGATTATCTGCTGTTTCTTTTCGTTGGTAAGAAAATCATAATAATATATGTAATTTCCCGAAGTATTCAGTTCCCAAAAAATATCGTTGTCACATAAAATTTTTATTATATCAAGTCCGTATCTTTCACCGAGTTTGAAAATATCGGTATGTGCAAGACCTGCTTTGCATTTAAACAGCTTTCGCCATTCCAAAAATTCATAAAAATCTATTGCCCTTGTATCGTCAAGGCATTCAAAAAGTACATAATCAAAATTTTCCGTTGCACGCGGAAGCGATTCCGGCGGTGTCGGACGTGTACCGATTTCAAGACCGCAAAGAACTTTTATTTTATCGGCATATTTTATTTTACAATGCTGAATATATTCATAATATATAGGAAGATTTTCACCGATTGAGAATTGATGGTCGGTTATACCGATAACGTCAACACCGTGTCTGATTGCATTTTCGATTATTTCTTCGGGTGTGTTCGAGCCGTCATAGCTGAATTTTGTATGATTGTGTAAATCAACGGTATACATCGGAAAACCTCCTTTTTCTCATTTGCATATATTATAACACACACTTATAAAAAATTCAATTATTATTAAAATTTAATTTATTTACAAACAATAATATTTATGATAAAATAACAATAATAAGGAAAGAATACGATGAGGAGTGATTAAAAATGGATTTTTTAGAATTGACAAAAAACAGATTTTCGCTCAGAAAATTTTCTGATAAAAAAGTAGAGAAAGAAAAGATAGATTATATTCTTGCGGCAATGCAGGCAGCGCCTACCGCCGTAAATTTTCAGCCACAGAGAATACTTGTACTTACCGACGAAAAAGAACTTGAAAAGGTGAGCAAATGCACGAAATTTGCATTTAATCCGCCGCTTAATTTCCTTGTATGTTACGACAAAGAAACATCTTGGACGCGCGGAAATGACGGACACGACGAGGGTGAAATCGACGCGGCTATCGTTGCAACGCATATGATGTTGGCGGCAAAAAGCATAGGGCTCGGAACGACTTGGGTAGGCTCATTTAATCCGAAGGACGTAAAAGAGCAATTCAATTTGCCTGAAAATTATGTTCCCGTTGCATTTTTACCGACAGGTTATCCGTCAGACGACGCAGAGCCTTCGGCGGCTCATTCAAGCAGAAAAAATTTAAACGAAACTGTTTTCTACAACAGTTTTTCTCAAAAATAACAAGCAGAAAGGGGTATGTATTATGAAAATTTGTGTATTCGGAGCGTCAAGCAGCACAATAGATAAATCTTATGTCAGCCAAGTCGAAGAACTCGGACGTAAAATTGCTGACAGAGGTCACGGACTTGTTTACGGTGCAGGTGCATCCGGACTTATGGGTGCGGTTGCACGCGGTGTTTATGAAAAGAAAGGCGAAATTGTCGGTGTTGTACCGAATTTCTTTGATGATGAAGATATGGGTGTTGACGGCCGTATTTTCCAAGACTGTACGGAACTTATCAGAACGGACACAATGCGTGAAAGAAAACGTATAATGGAAGAAAGAGCGGACGCTTTTGTTATTGTTCCCGGCGGAATAGGCACTTTTGAGGAATTTTTTGAAGTGTTTACTCTAAAACAGCTTGAAAGACATAACAAAGCTATCGCCATACTTAACGTAAACGGATATTACAACGCAATGATTGATATGCTTGAAGTTGCGGTCAAGGAAAAGTTTTTGAGAGCGGGCTGTAAACTTCTTTACAAAGTTTTCGATGACGTGGACGAAACACTTGACTACATTGAGTCATACAAAGCACCGAAAATTAACGTATTTGAAATGAAAGACGTAAAAAAATAATCTAAAAAACACCGACACATCGGTGTTTTTTTGTCGATTTATAAAAAAAATATCTAAACAATGATATATTTTTCACAAATTATAAAAAAAATGAATAAATAATATAGACATTTCGTTTATTTATGGTATAATTAATATACAGACATATGGCGGCAGACGCCGTCGCTACTATTTTTATAACTTTAGGAGGAGAATCCAATGGCAAAAAAGTATTGTTACCTTTTTACAGAAGGTAATGCAACTATGAGAGAGTTGCTTGGCGGTAAAGGTGCTAACCTTGCTGAAATGACAAATATCGGTCTTCCGGTACCGCAGGGTTTCACAATTACAACTGAGGCTTGTACTCAATATTACGAAGACGGTCGCACAATCAATCCTGATATTATGGCTGAAATCAACGAGTACATCGGCAAGATGGAAGAAATCACAGGTAAGAAGTTCGGCGATAAGGAAAACCCACTTCTTGTTTCTGTTCGTAGTGGTGCAAGAGCATCAATGCCGGGTATGATGGATACAATCTTGAACCTTGGTCTTAACGAAGACGTTGTTGAAGTTATCGCTAAGAAGTCAGGTAACGCAAGATGGGCTTGGGACTGTTACAGAAGATTTATTCAGATGTATTCAGACGTAGTTATGGAAGTCGGTAAGAAGTATTTTGAAGAACTTATCGACAAGATGAAAGAAGAAAAGGGAGTTACTTTTGACGTTGAGCTTACAGCTGACGACCTAAAGGAACTTGCATCACAATTTAAGGCTGAATATAAGGAAAAGATTGGCGAAGACTTCCCATCAGATCCTAAAGAACAGCTTATGGGTGCCGTTAAAGCCGTATTCCGTTCATGGGATAACCCAAGAGCTAACGTATACCGTCGTGATAACGACATTCCTTATTCATGGGGTACAGCCGTAAACGTACAGTCAATGGCATTCGGTAACATGGGTGATGACTGCGGTACAGGTGTTGCATTTACTCGTGACCCTGCTACAGGCGAAAAGAAGCTTATGGGTGAATTCCTTATAAATGCTCAAGGTGAAGACGTTGTTGCCGGCGTTCGTACACCAATGCCAATCGCAAAGATGGAAGAAGAATTCCCTGAGGCATTTGCTCAGTTCAAGGATGTTTGCAAACTTCTTGAAGATCACTACAGAGATATGCAGGATATGGAATTCACTGTTGAAAATAAAAAGCTTTATATGCTACAAACAAGAAACGGTAAGAGAACTGCTCAAGCTGCTTTGAAGATTGCTTGTGACCTTGTTGACGAAGGTATGAGAACAGAAAAAGAAGCTGTTGCAATGATCGACCCAAGAAACCTTGATACACTACTTCACCCTCAATTCGACGTTGCCGCTCTAAAGGCTGCTACACCAATGGGTAAGGCTCTTGGTGCATCTCCGGGCGCCGCAGCAGGTAAGATTGTATTCTCAGCTGACGACGCTAAAGAATGGGCTGCAAGAGGCGAAAAGGTTGTTCTTGTAAGACTTGAAACTTCTCCTGAAGATATCGAAGGTATGAAAGCCGCTCAAGGTATCCTTACAGTTCGCGGCGGTATGACATCTCACGCAGCCGTTGTTGCCCGTGGTATGGGTACATGCTGTGTATCAGGTTGCGGCGACATCGCAATGGACGAAGAAAACAAGAAGTTTACACTTAACGGTAAAGAATATCACGAAGGTGATACAATTTCACTTGACGGTTCAACAGGTAATATCTATGACGGTATTATCCCAACAGTTGATGCATCAATCGCAGGTGAATTCGGCAGAATTATGTCATGGGCTGATAAGTACAGAACACTAAAAGTTCGTACAAACGCAGATACTCCTGCTGACGCTAAGAAAGCTAAGGAGCTTGGTGCAGAAGGTATCGGTCTTTGCCGTACAGAGCATATGTTCTTTGAAGGCAACAGAATTGACGCATTCAGAGAAATGATTTGTGCTGATACAGTTGAAGAAAGAGAAGCAGCTCTTGATAAAATTCTTCCTATGCAACAAGGTGACTTCGAGCAACTTTACGAGGCTCTTGAAGGTAACCCTGTAACAATCAGATTCTTGGACCCACCTCTACACGAGTTCGTTCCTACAGAAGAAGAAGATATTGAATTGCTTGCAAAGGCTCAAGGCAAGAGCGTTGAGGCTATTAAGGATATTATCAACGGTCTGCACGAAGCTAACCCTATGATGGGTCACAGAGGTTGCCGTCTTGCAGTAACATATCCTGAAATTGCAAAAATGCAGACAAAGGCTGTTATTCGTGCAGCTATCAACGTTCAAAAGGCTCACGCTGATTGGACAATCGTTCCTGAAATTATGATTCCGCTTATCGGCGACATCAAGGAATTGAAGTACGTTAAGAAAGTCGTTGTAGAAACAGCTGACGCTGAAATCGCTGCATCAGGCATCGAACTTAAGTACGAAGTTGGTACAATGATCGAAATCCCTCGTGCGGCTCTAACAGCTGACGAAATTGCTAACGAAGCTGACTTCTTCTGTTTCGGTACAAACGACCTTACTCAGCTTACATTCGGTTTCTCACGTGACGACGCAGGTAAGTTCCTTGACGCTTACTATGACGCTAAAATCTTTGAAAACGATCCGTTTGCTAAGATTGACCAAAAGGGTGTTGGTAAGCTTATGGAAACAGCTATTAAGCTTGGTAAGCCGGTTAATCCAAAACTTCACATCGGTATCTGCGGTGAACACGGCGGCGACCCATCATCAGTTGAGTTCTGCCACAAGATTGGTCTTGACTATGTTTCATGCTCACCATTCCGTGTGCCAATCGCAAGACTTGCAGCTGCTCAAGCTAAGATTAACGAAGAAAACTAATTCATTATCGAATATGATAATAAGACAGGCAAAACCTTTCGGTTTTGCCTGTTTTTTTATACGAAATTCTCTCCTCCACTTAATTTATTTCAAAGAATTTTCAAAAAACTATTGACTTAGAGTAAACTCCAAGTATTATAATATACTTGTAAACAAAAAATATATGCGAGGTGATTTTAATGACTATAAAAGAAGTAAGCGAAAAATACGATATTTCGCAGGACACTTTGCGATATTATGAACGTATCGGAATGATACCGCCTGTTACACGAACATCAAGCGGTATTCGTGATTATCAAGAGAGCGACTTAGGCTGGGTTGAGCACGTTATTTGTATGAGAAGTGCCGGTCTGCCTGTTGAATCTATAATCGAATACGTTAAACTTTGTCAAGAGGGTGACGAAACTATTCCCGCAAGACTTCAGCTTTTGGTTGAGCAAAGAAAAAATCTTCTCGACCAAATGGAACAAATGAATGTCACATTAAAGCGACTGAACTACAAAATCGACCGTTACGAAACAGCCGTGAAAACAGGCGAATTATCTTGGGATTGACGTCGCTAAAGTCATTGTATCCAAAACCAAAAATAGGTAAATAACATTAAATAAACTTATGGAGGAATTTTAAATGTATATTGAAAAAATCAATCAACCGACAGACGTAAAAAATTTAAACAGCGAACAACTTCACGTTCTCGCAGATGAAATGCGTCAAGTACTTTTGCAAAAGCTAAGCAAGCACGGCGGACACTTCGGTCCTAATCTTGGTATGGTAGAGGCAACAATCGCACTTCACTATGTCTTTAATTCTCCGACAGACAAAATCGTATATGATGTTTCTCACCAAAGCTATCCGCACAAAATGCTTACAGGCAGAAAAGATGCGTTTTTGTACGAGGACAAGTATGATGATGTATCGGGTTACAGCAATCCCGACGAAAGCGACCACGATTTCTTTACAATCGGTCACACTTCAACTTCCGTTTCACTTGCCTGCGGTCTTGCAAAAGGTCGTGATTTAAAGGGTGACAGGGAAAATATAATTGCCGTAATCGGTGACGGTTCACTTTCGGGCGGTGAGGCTCTTGAAGGACTTGACTTTGCAAGTGAGCTTAACAGCAATCTTATAATCGTTGTAAACGATAACGATATGTCTATCGCAGAAAATCACGGCGGTTTGTATAAAAACCTAAAACAGCTTCGCGATACAGACGGTAAATCGGAATGTAATCTTTTCAAATCAATGGGACTTGACTATGTATTTGTAAAAGACGGAAATGACATTGATTCGCTTATCACCGCATTCGAGCAGGTTAAAGACAGCACTTATCCTGTAGTTGTTCACATTTGTACCCAAAAAGGTAAAGGCTACAAAATAGCAGAAGAAAACAAGGAAAATTGGCACTACTGCGGTCCATTCAACCTTGAAACAGGTAAATCCGATATGTCGCAAGACGGCGGAGAAGATTATTCGTCAATGACAGCCGACATTCTTTTAAAGAAAATGAAAGAGGACAAGACCGTTGTCGGAATTACATCTGCCACACCTACCGTTTTCGGTTTCACAGAGGACAAGAGAAAAGAGGCAGGCTCACAGTTTGTTGACGTTGGTATCGCCGAAGAAACAGCCGTTGCACTTGCGTCAGGTATCGCAAAGAGCGGCGGCAAGCCTGTTTACGGTGTTTACAGCACATTTATTCAACGTACCTACGACCAGCTTTCACAGGATTTATGTATCAACAACAGTCCCGCAACACTCCTTGTATATTTGGCGTCTGTTTACGGTATGAATGACGTTACTCACCTTGGTATATATGATATTCCGATGATGTCTAACATTCCTAATCTTGTCTACCTTGCACCGACAACAAAGGAAGAATACCTTGCAATGCTTGATTGGAGTATTGAGCAAAACGACCACCCTGTTGCAATCCGTGTACCTATCAGTGTTGTATCAGACGGCAAAAAGGTTACAAAGGACTTCAGCAAGCTAAATGAATATGAAGTTACTCAAAACGGCAGTAAAATTGCAATCGTTGCACTTGGCTCATTCTATTCGGTAGGTGCAAAAACGGCTGAAATTATCGAAAACAAAACAGGTGTAAAACCTACACTTATAAACCCGATTTACATTACAGGTACTGACGATAAGCTTTTGGAACAGCTTAAAGAAAACCATGACATTGTTATAACAGTCGAGGATGGTGTTTTAGACGGCGGTTTCGGCGAAAAGATTGCAAGATTTTACGGCAATTCTGACGTCAAGGTATTGAATTACGGTTTAAAGAAAGAATTTCTTGACAGATATAACCCTGAAGAAATCGTCAAAGCAAACCGTCTTACTCCTGAGCAAATTGCAGAGGACGTTTGCGGTATAATCGGTTAATAAGAGATGAAATATTATGAAAAACTAATTTTATAAGATAACAAAAAACTGATGTGTTTCCACATCAGTTTTTTTGTTTATTGTACATTATTAACGATACGTACTATATTCGCATATGGTTTCTGCTTATTATCCCAAGCATAAACCTCTATATCCGTATACTCTTTATCAATCAAATCTATTCCCTTTAACTCGCTTGCCTGTGGCATTTTCATTCCCACAAGCTTACCGTTATTCTTAAAGGCAACATACACATTAACATCATTCATATCCACATTTTCAAAATCAAGTGTGACATCAAGTTTGTTGTTGCTATTTATCATAGCTGTGATTTTGTTGTTTGCCAAATTTGGTGTCGCTATTGGGATTACCGTTGGGATTGCTGTCGGAATTGTTGTCGGCTTTAATGTTGAAGTAACCGCCGGTGTTGCTGTCGGCTTTAATGTTGGTGTTGCCGTTGACACTACCGTCGGTGTTGCTGTCGGCTTTAATGTTGGTGTTGCCGTTGGCACTACCGTCGGCGTCGCTGTCGGCTTTAATGTCGGTGTTGCCGTTGGCACTACTGTTGGCGTTGGTGTCGGCTTTAATGTTGGTGTTGCCGTTGGCACTACCGTCGGTGTCGGCTCTTCTCCCTCAAATTCCAACACAAGTGTCGGTCCTTGTGCGTCTGTACCGCTGTATTCCTTTGACGCGATAACCTGTTCACGTCCTGTACCTGTCCACAAGGTAAACGTAATCAAATTATCTGTACACTTCTCTTTTATCACATCCGTCACATCGAACGATATTTCCTTATAATCGACATTGTATGCAGGTGACACTTGCAAATCCAATGACGATAACGGTGTATTTTCGCCTCTCACTGTTATATCATTTGTAGTAACTGTCGCCTCGTCCCAATCATTCTTTGAACAGTAATCAAGGTGTAAAACCGAATTTTTCTTTTCCGTATTTGAAAGTTTATCATACAAATTTAATGTTGCCGATACTAATTTTTTACCGGCATACTTTGAAAGGTCAAAGCGAATCAATCCCAAACCTTTAATATCTTTCAATCCCGGCGAGCTTGATGTATATACATTTTGTGCTTGATTAATCTTCAATTCCTCGTCAGAGCCGTGTGCCGTTGTACTGTCCACAAGATATGTATCCGCATCGGCAGTAACAGTCACAGGTGCTGTCGTGGCTTTTACCGTAGGACGTGGTGTAAATAACGAAGTATCGGGATATGTCACTTTAGTGAATGACGTACTTGGTGCAAGGTAGTTTAACGTGTTGCCACCCGAATCTTTCGCCAAAGCCGCCGAACCTATATAATAGCTTGTATGAGGCGACTGGTTGTATCCGACATTCTGCCATGCTATTGCGCAACGATATTGACTGTCGTGCATAAGCGTTGTAAGTCTGTAATCAGTCGGAATAGTCGAAAAATAAATTCTCACACCGTCACCGTATCTAAGCACGATTTCTTCACGCCAATCACCGAAAAGGTCGGCTGTAAGACACGCATTTGACTTTGTACCGTTATTTATTGAACCCGGCAATGTTGAATTTTTACTGTTATAATAAATTCTTTCCGCACCGCTTTTTATGCTGTATTTTACAAGTTTATTTCCGTCAAGCAATTCTCGTCCCAAATCACCGTCCCAATATACTGCAAAATTCTCCATATTGCTTCCATTGGTAGTAGGTATATTTCCTACTTTTTCACCTGCTTGATTATATATACCGTCAGCCGCTACCGACCAGAACAACGAAAGATTACCGCTTGACAGTGCATATTCATCATCGACATTATCCATAATACCTCTGCCTATATCTCCCTGTGCGGCTTGTAGCATAATATCACCATTATATCTCTTTATATCTACCGCATATGGTATTATGTCATCATTGTGCTTACCTGCCTCGTGAGCCATAAATATTTCTTGTTTTCCGTCGTTATCAAAGTCCGAAACGTGTTCCGCATCACCATGTCCTCGACCGTCATACGTCAAAACAGTTCCGTCATTGTCAAGAACCGCACTGCCGAAAATAATCTCGTCATATCCGTCATTATCCACGTCAGCTACCGATACACTGTGTGCACCTTGTGCATAAAGCGTTTTGTTTGAATTATTTTTACTTGTACCGTCTGCATATTTTACGGTACAACCTGTACCGCCATTTTCTTCTGTCGGTGTATTAGTTGAAAGCCATTGTTCTTTAAGGTCTGTGCCGTCCCAAGTATATGCCGCCGCATACACATATGTATAATATCCTCTTGTCATTACAACACTCGGGTGTACACCGTCAAGATATGCCACCGCGGCAAGATATCTTTCACTTCTGTTTGCATAGCTGTCGCCCCATTCGGAAGATGTCAAAATACTTCTCGGCGGGTCAAAATCAACAGTCTGCATTGCCGCACCTGTTTCACCGTTAAATACAGTTAAATACTCCGGTCCGCCGTCCTCGCCCATAAGCAAACCAGATGAATTTCTGTAATCTTTTTTATCGTCACCCTTGGTTATATTCTTTCCTGCTTTTGAGACATAATTACCCTCACCGTCTTTTGAGCCGGTGCTGTTTTTAATATGACTTCCGACTTACCGTCACCATCAAAATCATACACCATATATTGAGTATAGTGCGCACCCGCGCGGATATTAACTCCCAAATCTATTCTCCAAAGAAGAGTGCCGTCAAGCTCATATGCGTCCAAGTACACATTGCCCGTATAACCCTTAACGGAATTATCCTTTGAATTAGACGGGTCCCATTTTACGATGTATTCATATTCTCCGTCACCGTCAAGGTCGCCCACACTCATATCGTTTGCGGTATATGTATATTCTTCATCTGTCGGCGTCTTTCCTCCGTCAGGAACTTTAAACGCAATGTCTTTATATGCCACAGAACGACCTTTATATGTTGTGTTGGTTGTCCAAACATCAACCGCCTCTGTTTCGTCTATTGCCTCACCTTTCGGCACAACTGTATACTTGTTATCCGCTGTGCCTTTTGAATCGGTATAGCAAGTTGCATCGTGTCCGCCTGTTGTATATATTTTTTCGCCGTCACGGTATATGTCAAATGCTTGATTTGTCAGACTTTCCGTACCCAAAAGTCGCCACGACAAATATATACCGCCGTTTGTTTTAACGGCAACAGTGCCTCGATCAAGTTTTTCCATTACTCGTTTTTCAATAGTTGAATTTGTGTCGGCATATGACGTCAACACCGATATTGACACAACTGATGTAACCATTACAGCTGCCGTCAAAAATGCGGTTAATTTTTTAACATAGTTTTTTCTCCCTTACTCCAAATCGCTCCAATATCTCTCTTAAGCCTCTTTTTTCATTATAAACTTTAATGAATAAAAATTCAAGAAGAGAATGAAATATTTGCTGATTTTTATACTAAAAAAGCTGAATTTGAACACTCTCAAATTCAGCTTTTAGGCTAATTTCCACATTCGATACTTATTTCGTTAAACACTGTCAAGTAGTCATTTATCGTCTTATTTTCTTTTTCCGCACCGGAAACGTCCATAATAGCCTCGCCGTTATGCATCATAACAGTTCTTGTGCCATGCTCAACCGCGTGACGAAGATTATGCGTTACCATAATGGTTGTTATGTTCTTTTCATGAACAATCTTATCCGTAAGCATCATAACCGTATCAGAAGATTTAGGGTCAAGTGCGGCTGTATGTTCATCCAAAAGCAACAAATCAGGTCTGATCATAGTCGCCATAATAAGTGCAAGCGCCTGTCTTTGACCACCCGAAAGTGAGCCTGCAAGGGTTGAAAGTCTGTTTTCAAGTCCCATACCCAAAAGTTCAAGCTGTGAACGGTAAAAGTCTTTTCTCTGACGGTTGAGTCCAAACGAAAGTCCGAAATTCTTACCCTTATTATCTGCGATAGACATGTTTTCCCATATCGTCATTGACGGACAGGTTCCCATTGCGGGATTTTGAAAAACTCTGCCTATTCTCTGAGCACGTTTAAAGTTTTTCAGCTTATTAAGCTCCTTACCGTCAAGCAAAACACTTCCGCTGTCAATCGGCATATCGCCCGAAATGACGTTTAACATAGTCGTTTTTCCCGAACCATTTGAACCGATAACTCCGACAAAATCACCGTCGTTTACTGTTATGTTAAAATCCGAAAAAAGCACCTTTTCATCAATAGTTCCTTGATTAAAAGTTTTATAAATGTGAGAAAGTTCAAGCATTTTTCTTCACCCCAACTTTCTTCTTTTTAAGCAAAAATTCGTCTACGCAAAGTGTTGCGATAAACAAAATCGTAATCATAAGGTTTGTATCCTGTGAACGCAAGCCTGCGGCAAGCGCGATTGAAATACAAGCCTTATAAATAATCATACCGAAAAGCACGCCTGTTGTAATTCTGAGGAATTTAATTTTCTTAAATATAGTCGAGCCGATAATAACGGCGGCAAGACCCATAACAACAGTACCCGTACCAGATGCAACGTTAAACGCTTTGCCGTATTGGCAGTACACCGCACCGGCAAGCGAAACAAGTCCGTTTGCAATCGCAAGACCGATAATTTTAATCGTTCCCGGATTTTGTGCAAGCGTGATTACAAGCCCCTCATTATCTCCGACACTTCTTAAAAGAAATCCCGACTTGGTACGCATATACCAATCAAGTGCAAACTTTGCGATAAGCGTAATCACAAGAATAACAACAAGTTTAGAGTACAATGCAAAGTGACCGTTTCCGAAAAGGAAAGCTGTCTGTGAGAAAATAGTCGTTGTATCCATACTTAGGAAATCCGACGCTTTTCCGACTATTCCGTAATTTATCGAATAAAGAGCCGTCATAGTAAGAATACCACAGAGAAGATTGCGTATTCTGAGTTTTACGTTGAAAATTCCCGTAAACATACCGGCTATGCCCCCTGCGGCAAATGCCGCAAGCAATGCAAGCCACGGATTAAGACCGTTATTAATCATCACAAAGCATATAGCTATTCCGAGAGGGAACGTACCGTCTACAGACAAATCGGGGAAATCAAGAATGGTATAGGTGATATACACACCCATAGCCATTATTCCATATATCAGTCCCTGCTCAAGTATTCCGACTATCAGTCCTTCAATCATGATTCAGACGGAGCGTTTTTGACCTCAGCTCTGTCTGTGATTGACTGCGGTATTGTTACTCCGATTTTTTCTGCGACGTCAGTGTTGATTGTAATTTTACTTTCTGTAAGAGTTTCGTAAGGGATATTCTTAACGTCCTCACCCTTTAGCACTCTTGCAGCCATAACGCCTGCTTTTTTACCAAGTTCAATGTAGTCGATACCGGCTGACGCTATACAGCCGTTTCCTACTTGTTCTTCTTCACTGCCGAATACAGGAATGTTTTTAGCAGTTGCCTTTTCAAGAAGTATAGGCAAGTTTTCAACAACTGTGTTGTCTGTCATATTTGAGATACAGTCAACTTCGCTTACCAAAAGGTCTACTGCTTGCGGAATTTCAGCGGCATTTGTAATACCCTTTTCAACAAGTTCAAAACCGTATTCGCCTACTTTTTGCTTGTATCTTTCTATTGTAGAAACAGAATTTGCTTCACTTGTTGTGTAAAGTATACCGATTTTCTTTGCGTCAGGCAACATTTCACGGATAAGCTTTAACTGTTCGTCAACAGGCAACATATCGCTTACACCTGTAATTCCGTCCATTGCCTGTGTATCGCTTTCTGCAAGCTTTGCGGCAACAGGGTCTGAAATTGCGTTAAAGATTACAGGAATTTTTGCTTCATAAGCCGCATTGTAGCAAGCCTGTGCAGACGGTGTTGCGATACCGCATACAAGGTCCATACCTTGTGAAACAAATTGCTGTGCGATTTGTGTATTTGTTGAGTCGTCGCCTTTTGCAGATGATTCTGTAATATCATACTTGATACCCTCTGAATCAAGTCCCTGCTTAAAGCCCTCGCGGCAGTTATCAAGCGACGGATGGTCTGCGTATTGAAGCACACCGATTTTGTATGTATCTTTAGCATTTGTGTCTGTTGCTCCGTCAGTTCCACCGTTTTGCGCGCCTCCGCAACCCGCCAAAGAAACGGCACATAGTGCGGCTGTTAATCCCATTACAATAATCTTCTTTAAATTTTTCATTTTACATCTTCCTTTCTTTTTTGCAAGAAAAAACAGAAAAACCTCTCAGACAGATAAGTCCAAGAGGCATAAAAATCATATTAAAATATGCTCTGTCTGTTCTAATCTCATCTAATCTGTGTTATATTATACTAAACTTTACTGCCATTTGTCAATAGTAAAAACAAATTATCTGAAATTAAGCGTAGAAAGTCCGAGCGGTGTCGAATATTCAATCAACTTATTCTCTATTTGAGTCTTTCTGTCACCCTCAGCTATTGCCGGCTGATAGTCGTTATACTCATCATGACCCGAAATTGTTGCGGGAATAAGCGTCATATTATCGTCCTCCTGCATAACCCCGTCAACAAACGTAAATGTCTGTCTGTATATAACTGTGTCCTTGTCCGCCGGGTTATTGTTACCGCCGAAGCAGAAGTTACCTAAGCTGTACGCTATATATTTACCGTTGTATTTTTCAATACCCTGCAAAACGTGAGGGTGTGTTCCCAAAACAAGGTCTGCACCTGCGTCAATCGCCTTGTGTGCAAGCTCTGTTTGTGTATCGTTCGGAGCGGTAGCCTTTTCTTCGCCCCAGTGAATACTTACTATAACAAGCTGTGCACCAAGACTTTTAACCGAACCGATAACATTTTCAAGTTTTGCCGCCTCTGTTTCGTCAAGTGCGTCAATTCCGACAAGTCCGACCGATATTCCGTTTACATCTCTTATCGCGGTATTCGTACCTATAAAATTGGAGACACCGGCCTCATTCAAATATTTTATCGTGTCTGAAAGACTTACGTCACCGTAATCGGCACTGTGGTTATTTGCAAGGTTTGCCGCCTCAACGCTTGACGATGTAAGTATCTGCACATATTCAGGCTTACCTCTGAAAGCAAACTGCTTATCCTGTCTTGTTCCTTGATTTGACAAAGTACCCTCAAAATTTACGATAGTTAAATCGTCCTCCGAAAATATCGGTGAAACATTTTTAAAGAAATATGAATAATCGCCGTTTAAAGACTCGGCAACCGATTTAAAGCTGCCGTTTGGGTCTGCGTTTATGTCAGTTGCCAACGTACAGTCGCCGACAGCCGTCATTGTGACCGTCTGTACGGTAGGCGTATATTCTTTTTCAGCCTTTTTTTCTGCACGTTTATTAGATGTAAATGCAAGTACGGTGGCAGATATGAAAAGAATCACCGCCAAGCATATAGTTACCTTTCGTATACTCATTTATAATCTCCCAAATTATTTTAATCAATAGTTTAATTTTATTCTAATGCAACTGTTTTGTCAATATAAAATTTAACCGTTTGGTTTAACAATCTTTTTAATTTTTTGTTTTAATGTTAAATACGCAAGTTTTGCTTTTGACGTTTGCTTTGCTACATCTGCGTTTGCATGAGCATTTATCATTTCGGTAAATTTTTGCGCCATCAAGTAATACACACGTTTTTTATAATGGTTTACACTGTCGTTAAAATCATCATCGGACGTTATATATTCATTCACGTCAAACAACGTCACATTTTTGCAGCCGTCAAATTCTTTCCGTACCGCCGCATTATATTCCTTGTGGTCATTGTGCCTGTTCACCCAAGCCTCCAGCTTATTATCCTTGTACTCACGTTCGCAGCCAAGCAAAATAACAAGTTCCGTATCGGTTTTGATATGCTCATAGATAAACCGCAGATTTTCCGCCGTCTGCTTTGGTGTAAGTCTGCCCAAAAATTCATATTCTTCCGCAATCTTCTGCAAATCCTTTTTTTTAAAATCACAATTTGCGGTATAAACTTCTTTATTAATATACTTTTTCCACATCGCCTTATCGGTAAGCGGATAAATATACTCACCGAACGCAAAAGCAGCACCGTTGTTTTTGTTTCGATACACGCCGAGATTAGCGTCAGTCAAAATACTTATAAAAATCATTCCATACTTATTTTTATAAATGCTGTCCGAATACATTTGGCTGTCGCATATCGGCAGTTTACAAATTTCGGCTGTTTCTTCGTCTGTAATCGAATAGGCATTTACAATTTGCGAAGTATGGTTCATACCCTCAATCGCAACACCGAGCGACTGTTTTTCGCGGCTCACATACGTGAACTCACAATCGAATATATCCTCATTTTTTATGAACGAAAATATTTGATTTAAGTCGCAAGGCCCTTTTATAAGCACCTTAAAACCGGTATTTTTTATGTCCTCAAATTCATTATCCGTCTTTACGTTATCTTGATTTATCCACGTTACAGTCGGCTCGTTTTTGCCGATTTTAACCGACACGTCACCTACAATATCAAGTTTCGGACAACCGATTTTTTCATATGTATATTGCTCAATCCCCATACCGAGCGTACGGCACGAAAACAGAAAATGCGCAAGCGTATTATCCTTTACGGCATAAAAGCCGACAATTCCGTATTCACCGTACTTGTCATACGCCGTTATATATTCACATTTCGCATTTTTATCTTCAAACAACGCTTTAAGTTCGTCTTTCGTTGAACGCACTTTCGTAAAATTAAGCTGATTTGCACGGAATATAAGCTCATGCAATCTGTCAATGTGTTCCGCACAATCCGAATGAAAATCAACGTGGATATTGCTCTGTCGCAAAAATTCTTCATTTGAACCGATACTCTTTTTAATCTTATTTTTCTTTTCAAGCACCTTGTAACTTTCAAGACGTGATAATTTTTCGTCATTCTTATCAAGCATTGAAACCGCCGCATAAAGTTCACCGATTTTATCGGGTAGCATTGTCATAATATCGGGGCAGAAAAACTTTGCCTCCTCCAAATTCAGCTTATTATCGTCAATAAAAAGTACATTGCAAGTTCTTAAATTCATACTTTCCACAGTATCTTTAATCCTCTGACCTTTCGGCTCCCAGTTAATCGAATTGAACACAAAATACTTATCCAAATCCCATTCTTTCAGCTTATCGATACACGGCTTTTCATCATTTTTGGAACAAATCGAATTGACAATTCCCTTTTTTGAGGATAACAAAACAAGGTCGCAAGCCTGCTTAACAGGTGCGACCTTTTGTTCTGAAATAGTACCGTTCCAAAAGGTTTCGTCAAGGTCCCATATAATCAATTTGATTTTAGATGCGTCCATAACAAATTCCCCCTTGGGTTCATTTTAATTATTTCAATATAATATCTTCTCTTGAAGGACCGTTAGAAACAATCTTAATAGGCACTTCAAGTTCTTTTTCAACAAATTCGATGTACTTACGGCAATTTTCCGGTAAGTCCTCATATTTCTTGATACCTCTGATGTCAGATTTCCAACCCGGAAGAACTTTCAAAACAGGCTTTGCTCTTTCAAGCTTGTTTGTTGTAGGGAAATCTCTGATAACTTCACCGTCAACTTCATATCCCACGCATACAGGAATTTCATCAAGATAACCAAGTACGTCAAGTACAGTAAATGCAACTTGAGTTGTACCCTGTACACGACAGCCGTAACGTGACGCAACGCAGTCGAACCAACCCATACGTCTCGGTCTGCCTGTTGTAGCACCGAACTCACCGCCGTCACCGCCGCGTCTTCTAAGTTCATCTGCTTCTTCGCCGAATATTTCCGAAACAAATGCACCTGCGCCTACTGCTGATGAATATGCTTTTACAACTGTAATTATGTCTGTAATTTCATACGGAGGAATACCTGCACCAACCGCACCGTAACCGGCAAGAGTAGATGAAGAAGTTGTCATCGGATAAATACCGAAATCAGGGTCTTTCAGTGAGCCAAGCTGACCTTCCAAAAGAATTTTCTTACCCTCTTTGATTGCGTTGTGCATAAATGCAACCGAATCAATCACATACGGCTTAATCATATCGGCATATTCCATAAGTGTATTGAAAAGCTCGTCTGCGTCCAATAGCGGTTTATGATAGATATGTTCAAGCATAAGATTTTTTACTTCGATTACGTTCTTAATCTTTTCCTTTAGTCTTTCAGGCTCGAAAAGTTCCCAAACCTGAAAACCGATTTTTGAAAATTTATCTGAGAAGAACGGTGCTATACCTGACTTTGTAGAACCAAACTGACGGTCTGAAAGTCTTTCTTCTTCGTATTGATCAAACAACTTGTGATAAGGCATAAGAACCTGTGTTCTTTCTGACACAACAATGTTCGGCTTTGGAACACCACGTTTTACGACCTCGTCAATTTCCTTTATAAGTTCAGGAATATCAAGTGCAACACCGTTTCCGATCATATTTGTTACATTCTGATTGAATGAACCTGACGGAAGAAGATGCAATGCAAATTTTCCGTATTCGTTTATAATAGTGTGACCTGCGTTTGCACCGCCCTGAAATCTGATTACGATGTCACTGTCAGCAGCAAGCATATCTGTAATCTTGCCCTTACCTTCATCGCCCCAGTTTGCACCAACTATTGCTTTTACCATGTATTTGTCCTCCTATGCTAACCAAGCGTTTGCCTGATTTTAAATTTCATAACTTATTTTTCAATTACAAGCTCAATGCGTGTTGTTTTACCGGAAATTGTTGTTTTCGCCTCTTGAGCGCTCCATGTATAATCTGTGCCTTGGAATGTTCCGCCAAATCTGTCAACTTCACTGCCGTTTTCATCAAGGCACCTAAATTCAACCACAACCAAACCACGACCTTCAAGATATGTTTGAAGTGTGTATGTTATATCATAGTTGCCGTCCGAATTTTTTACCGCGTCAAGAATTTTAAATTCTTTCATATAACTTGCATACTGCTCATTATCGGCATTATATTCGATTGTATTAACTGAATTGACAGGCGTTTCTGTCGGTGACGGTGTCGGCACGTCAGTATCTGTATTATTGTCAGAATTGCTTTCAATAATAACAGTTTGACTTTCGCCGTCCCACTCTACCTTACAGCCAAAGCACTCCGAAACCGCACGAACAGGAACAAGCGTACGCCCGTCTATAATCATCGGCGGTACATCAAGTTCAATATCGTTTGATGTCGGCAAGTTCTCCTTAACCGTCTCCTTATGAATTATCTTGTCACCCACACGCATACTGATATAAAACAAATCAGTATCCGAACGTCTTGCGTTGATAGTCTGAGTTTCCTCTTTCCACTCAACATCTGCACCCAATGCCTCGAATATCACACGCATAGGCACAAGTGTACGTTCGTCTATAATTTGTGGCTGAACGTCAAATTCAAGTGTTTTGCCGTCAAGTATCACTTTAATATTATCCTCGCAGTGTACGGTCACAAACGACATCGCAACCATACAAACCGCAACAAGGCAAGATATAATTTTCTTCATATAAATACCTCTAAATTTATATTTTAAATAGATCAGACGTTAATTTCAACTTCAATACCAAGTAAATCCTTGTTCTTTTCAAGAACAGGCTCAACGTAATCCTTTAAGAAATCTTCAACCTGTTGCGGAGCACGTCCGACAAAATTTTCAGGTTTCATAACAGCATTAATTTCTTCCAAAGTCAAACCGAATGCAGGATCACCGGCGATAAGTTCGGCAAGGTTGTTTTCCTTACCCTCCATTTTAACAGTCTTTCCCGCTTCCATAGAATATACTCTGATTTTTTCGTGAAGATCCTGTCTGTCGCCGCCTTTTTTAACGGCATCCATCATAATATTTTCAGTAGCCATAAACGGAATTTCACGCATAAACTGCTGATTAATTACTTTATCATATACCACAAGTCCGTCAACAACGTTGATGTACAAGCTAAGAATAGCGTCTACCGCAAGAAAAGCCTCAGGAACTGAAATTCGCTTATTTGCACTGTCATCAAGAGTTCTTTCAAACCATTGTGTTGATGCAGTGATTGCCGGATTAAGTGCGTCTACTATTACATATCTTGCAAGAGAGCCGATTCTTTCACTTCTCATAGGGTTTCTCTTATAAGCCATTGCCGATGAACCGATTTGCGACTTTTCAAACGGTTCTTCAATCTGCTTTAAGTGTTGAAGAAGTCTGATGTCGTTTGAGAACTTGTACGCACTCTGTGCGATAAGGCTCAATGTGTTAAGCATTTGAGAGTCAAGTTTTCTCGGATATGTCTGACCGCTTACAGGGAATGATTCTTCATAACCCATTTTTTCGGCAATCTTCTTGTCAAGCATTTTACATTTTTCATGGTCACCCTCAAAAAGTTCAAGGAAACTTGCCTGTGTACCCGTTGTACCCTTACAGCCCAAAAGCTTTGCCTTTGAAAGCTGATAATCAACGTCCTCAAGGTCCATAAGCAAATCTTCAAGCCACAATGACGCACGCTTACCTACTGTTGTAGGCTGTGCCGGCTGAAAATGAGTAAATGCCAATGTCGGCAAATCCTTATATTCCTTTGCAAACTTTGCAAGCTCTCCGATAAGACATACAAGCTTTTTCTTAACAAGCTGCATAGCCTCTGTCATTATGATAATATCAGTGTTGTCACCGACATAACAACTTGTTGCACCCAAGTGAATAATAGGCTTTGCGTCCGGGCACTGTACACCGTATGCGTAAACGTGCGACATTACATCGTGACGAACTTCCTTTTCACGAGCCTTTGCAACATCATAATTAATATCGTAAATATGCTCTTTCATTTGAGCAATCTGTTTGTCTGTTATATCAAGTCCAAGTTCTTTTTCACTTTCTGCAAGTGCAATCCAAAGTTTTCTCCAAGTTGAGAATTTCTTGTCCGGAGAAAAAATGTACTGCATTTCCTTTGACGCGTAACGTGAGTTTAACGGACTTTCGTAAGTATTTGTTGCCATTTCATTTACTCCTCTAAATTTTTTATAAGACCGAAGAAAATCGCTTTGATTGCCACTTTGCAGTCGACGGTGCCGTACATATGCACTGTCCTCGGCAAAAAGTGGTGAGCCGGGCAATTTAATTCGGTCTACACTTAATTATAGTCCAAGACGTTTAAATACCTCTGCATATGCCTCTTCAACATTGCCCATATCACGTCTGAAACGGTCTTTGTCAAGTTTTTCGTGAGTTGTAGCGTCCCATAGACGGCAAGTGTCAGGTGAGATTTCATCAGCAAGAATAATCTGACCGTCAGGAGTTTTACCGAACTCAATCTTGAAATCAACAAGTTCTATATTAATACTTTCAAAATATGCTTTTAGAACATCATTTACTTTAAAAGTAAGGTCAGCAATAGTATCAAGATCCTCTTTAGTAGCGGCACCGATAGCGATAATCTGATAATCGTTAATCATAGGATCGCCAAGGTCGTCGTTCTTTAGACAGTATTCCAAAGTTGTGCAGTTTAATTTCTTGCCTTCTTCAACGCCGAAACGCTTTGAGAAACTACCTGCCGCAATATTTCTGATGATTACTTCCAAAGGTACGATTTCTACTCTCTTAACAACAGTTTCTCTGTCTGAAATTTCTTCAACAAAGTGAGTAGGGATACCGTTCTTTTCCATAATTTGCATAAGGAAGTTTGACATTTTGTTGTTCACAACACCCTTACCTGCAATTTGACCTTTTTTAAGACCGTTAAATGCAGTTGCGTCATCTTTGTAATCAACGATGTAAAGATTCTCGTCATCAGTTTTAAAAACCTTCTTTGCTTTTCCTTCGTAAAGCTGTTCCATTTTCTTCATATTTATCAGTTCCTTTCCTGTAAACATAATTTTACTTCTATATTATATTATAAACCGCCGATAAAATCAAGACTAATCAAAAAATATCGTAAATTTTAGAATAAAAAAGTATTTTGCAATGTGCGAAACCACCCCTCAGTCGACTATGTCGACAGCTCCCCTCTATGGGAGCCTTTCTTGCCTCTCCTTGAGGAGAGGTGGCACGCAGTGACGGAGTGGTGGCTATTCATCAACCACACTCCGTAGGGGCAATCATCGTTTGCCACACGCAACCACCCCTCAGTCAGCTGTGCCGACAGCTCCTCTCTATGGGAGCCTTTTTTCTCCCCCTGAGGAGTGGTAGCAACACCCAAAATCAAATTTACACAAAATTAATCTAAATTTATTTCAAAAAACTATTGACAAACCGAAAAACGTCTGTTATAATGAACTCATAAATCAGTAATGATTATCATTATTGATTTTGAAGGAGTGAAATATATGAAGTATTCAAAACAGCGTGAGGCACTTCTAACGCTGCTTAGAAGTACACGCTCCCACCCGTCGGCTGATTGGCTGTACGAAAATCTGCGCAAGGAATTTCCTAACATCAGTCTTGGAACTGTATACAGAAACCTTGCACAGCTTGCGGAAAACGGAGATATTTTAAAAATCAGCACTTCCGCAAACAAAGAACATTTCGACGGTTTTGTCCACCGACATTTTCATTTCGTATGTAATAAGTGTGACAAAATATACGATGTTGATTTAGACGGTATGGACGAGATAAAAAATCAAGCGGCGGAAAAATTAAATGCAGATATAGAAGACTATTCGCTTATATTTTACGGTATCTGCGAAAATTGTAGTAGTAAAAAAATAATTAATTCTAAGGAGGAAATTTATTATGAAAAAGTATGTATGTCCAGTATGCGGTTATGTTCACGAGGGTAACGAACCACCTGAAAAATGTCCACAGTGCGGTGTTCCGGGTTCAAAGTTCACTGTTATGGAAGAGGGTACTGCACTAAACTTTGTATGTGAACACGTTATCGGAGTAGGTGCAAAAGATCAGGTTGAAGCTGATGTTTACGAAGGTCTAAAAGCTAATTTTGAAGGCGAATGTACAGAAGTCGGTATGTATATCGCAATGAGCAGACAGGCAATCCGTGAGGGTTATCCTGAAATCGGCGAATTTTATATGAGAGCCGCTTTGGAAGAGGCTGAACACGCTGCAAAATTTGCCGAACTTCTTGGCGAAGTTGTAACTCCGTCAACAAAGAAAAATCTTGAACTTAGAGCAGAAGCTGAATGTGGTGCAACAGCAGGTAAACTTGAACTTGCAAAGAGAGCAAAAGAACTTGGCTATGACGCTATTCACGACACAGTTCACGAAATGGCAAAAGACGAGGCAAGACACGGCAAGGGATTTGAGGGTCTTTTAAAGAGATATTTTGGTTAATCGCAGATACGATTAAATATAAACAAATATTCTTTGAAAACCGCATAAACACTGTTTTTTTAACACAGGTCATGAAACACGATTAACAAATTTGAGTTAATCGTGTTTTTTTGTATCTAAGCACATTTTTCTTATTTGTGGGCAAATGGTGGGCAGAGGACAATTTTTCAGCTAAAAAAATCAATTTGCCCACAAAAATGCCCACAAACCCAGTAACCATGCGGGGTTGTAAGCATAAAAGACGTTTGGATTTGTGGGCAAATAAATTGTCGGGTTAAAACTATTATTCGATTTTAGATTTTAACACTGCAACTGTTACAATTAAAATAATTAAAAGTATATGAGGAGGAATTGTAATGAAAGGCAGTGTTAGAAAAAGAGGCTCGACTTGGTCATATCGTATTGATTTCGGCAAGATAGACGGCAAAAGAAATCAGATTGAAAAAGGCGGTTACAAAACGAAAAAAGAAGCTGACAAGGCGCTTACTGATGCACTATACCAAATCAATAACACAGGAGATTATGTAGAGAATAAAAAAATAACCTTTCAAGAGGTTTATACGGAATTTATAGAGATAGAAGCTCCGGCAACACGGGCTTATGCAACAATTGTAAGATATAAATCCCTTTATAAAAATCACTATAAGGAGCGCTTTGATAGTTTTTATATGTATCAGATTACTGCTAATATGGTAAATGATTTTATAAACGAGAAAATGGCGTATTTAAGCGAGGAGTTTGTAAAAGGCTTATATAAATTTCTAAAGGTTTTATTCGGATATGCCTACAAGAGAAAATTGAATACGGCGATCGAATTGAACACCCTGGCCGTTTCAAATTGAACACCTTCGTC
>OLNH01000217.1_pt1 | contig 58691 bp, 56 predicted proteins | sample 1643101 | NCBI WGS metagenome assembly OLNH01 (sample SAMEA3136758, study PRJEB25190) | human gut metagenome | biome: human gut; feature: human-associated habitat; material: faeces | place: Austria | collected 2013 | reverse complement strand
TTTGATCACCTCATTATCATATACTTTTTTAGTGATCATTTTTCTTTTTTATTTATATATTTAATAATAAAAAAAAGATATAACTTGATTACAAATTATATCTTATTTAAACTCAATTGAAATCGGTGGTACTTTAGTATATTTTACTCCAGCTGCATCCAACATTCTTTTTGCTGCACGATCACTATCAGTTCCACTATATTTATCATCTTCAAAAATAATTTCGCTAATACCACTTTGAATAATTGCTTTAACACATTCATGACATGGAAATAAAGAAACATAAATACGACATCCTTTTAAATTTCCAATGCTATTTAAAATTGCATTTAATTCTGCATGAACTACATATGGGTATTTAGTATCATATAAATCCCCTTCTCTAACTTCCCAAGGAAATTCTTTATCATCACACCCCCAAGGAAGACCATTATAACCTACTCCAACGATTTTATTTTCTGGACTAACAATACACGCCCCTACTTGGGTATTAGGATCTTTAGAACGAAAAGCCGATAATTTTGCAACACCCATAAAATATTGTGTCCAATTTATAACTTTACTCATTTTTCATTTCCTCCTCTAATTCATCCAATTTAGCTTTAAAATAATCCGGTAATTCACTTTCAAATTCCATATATTCTTTTGTAGTAGGATGAATAAAACCTAATTTTTTAGCATGTAAAAATTGCCCATGACTACAATCATCTTTACGATATCCATATTTAGGATCACCATACACAGGATAACCAATATAACTCATATGTACCCTAATTTGATGAGTTCGCCCAGTCTCTAAACGACATTCAATTAAACTCATATTTTTATAACGTTTTAAAACTGTAAAATTTGTAATCGCATTTTTACTATTATTTTTTGTTACACACATACTTTGACGATCATTTGGATTACGTCCAATCGGTGCATCAATTTTACCTTGAACATGAGGAATCAAACCATGTACTAAAGCAACATATCTTCTTGTAACACTATGATCTTTTAATTGTTCTGATAAAAAACGATGTGCCATATCATTTTTAGCTACCATTAATAATCCACTTGTTTCTTTATCAATTCGATGAACTATTCCCGGACGATTTACTCCATTGATTCCTGATAAATCTTTGCAATGAAATAAAAGGGCATTAACTAAAGTCCCACTAGTAATTCCCGGTGAAGGATGAACGATCATTCCTGTAGGTTTATCAATCACAATTACATCCTTATCTTCATAAACAACATTTAAAGGAATATCTTCAGCTTCAATTTCTAAATCACTATTGTCTTCAATAGTGATTTCAATTTGATCATTTAACTTAGTCTTATAACTAGCCTTTTCTACTTTTCCATTTACTAAAACTAAACCTTGACCAATCATTTCTTGAATTTGTGTTCTTGATAATTCCTCCATATTTAAAGCAATAATCTTATCTAATCGATAATTATCGTTATTCTCTACCAATAAATTAATTTTTTCCATGTATGCGCTCCTCAAAAATAATTTCAAAAATAATTAATATAACTCCTATTACAACTGCAATATCAGCAATATTAAAAATTGGAAAATTATAATTAAAAATAACAAAATCTATAAAATCACGTACATAACCAAGTACAATACGATCAATTAAATTACCAGCCATTCCCGCAAAAGTAAGTACTAATCCAAAACGTGTTAAAACTTCTCTACTTTTGGTTTTGGTAAAAAAATAAATCATAAAAATAGCCGACAATAATGCAATTATAATAAATACTTCTAAATGACCTGCAAGCATTCCCCAGGCCACACCGGTATTTTGTGCATATGTAAAATAAAAAAAGTTATCGATTATTTCTTGTGACTGTCCAAGTTGCATTGATGATGATACTAAATGTTTAGTAAACTGATCTCCACCAATTATTAAAATCAATGTAACCAAATACAATATTTTATCTCTTTTTGTTAATTTCATTTTATCACCCAAAGACATTATACAATAAACTTTTACTAACCACAATAAACACCCCTATAAAACATAAATAATCACTGCTAAAAAATGAAACAATGAACCAATCATTACAAAAATATGAAACAATTCATGAAAACCAAAATTACTAAACCAATTTGGTTTTTTTACAATATAAATAATTGCTCCAACTGTATAACTTATCCCTCCTACAGCAATTAAACCAAAACATCCTAAAGGTACTTTATTGAATGCTTGAAAATCAAAAATCAAAGCCCATCCCATCAATAAATAAAAAGCAGTAGAAATAAATCTAGGCGCATTTAACCAAAATAATTTAATAATAATACCAACGATTGCAATAAACCAAATCACACTTAAAAAATAAATACTATGAGGATATGATAAATATTTTAGACATATTGGTGTATATGTTCCTGCAATCAATACATAAATCATTGAATGATCTAATTTACGTAAAAAACGTTTTATTTTATTGTTATTATCTCCACTATAATAATGATACATACTACTAGCACTATATAAAGCAATTGACGACACTCCAAATACAATCGCCCCTATTAAACTTACTAAATCACTTTTACAAATCTTTGCCATTATAATCATTACAAACAACATCAAAAACGAAAATATCGCTCCAATCAAATGTGTCAAACAACTAACTCTATCCATTGCTCTATCAATTATCCACATATAATACCTCCTTATATAGTTATCATAACTACATTATATAATATCACTATTATAATATATGTCAATCAATTATTGAATCCCATATATAAATAAGATAAAATATCATTGAGGTGATTATATGAGTGAACTAGAACAGATTATTGATAAAGTAATTAATAAAAGTATTTTAAAAAGCCAAGATATTCCTTCATTAGATTTATATATGGATCAAATAATGACTTTATTTGAAACAAATTTAAATGACAATAAACGTTATAAAGATGATAAATTACTTACTAAAACAATGATTAATAATTACTCCAAAGCAGGAATCATTAAACCAGTTAAAGGAAAAAAATATACTAAAGAACAAATTATTGGCATGTTAATAATTTATAATTTAAAAAATATTATTACAATTCAAGAAATCAAAGATCTTTTATTACCAATATATGAAACAAACGAAAATTTAGAAACAATCTATGATCGTTTTATTGAAATAACTACTAACCAAACACAATTGAAGCCATTAATTGATAATCTTATCAATACTAATCAACTTGATATTAATGATAAAAATGAAAAACTAATTGCAATCTTAGTTCTAGCAAATTTAGCTAATCAAATAATTAATGTTATTGAAGGAATTATTGATAACGATTCTAAAAATATTTAGTTGACGATATACCTTAATTATCGCTATAATAATCATAATATTTTACTGGAGGGAAGAAGTATGAAAATTATTGATTTATTACATAAAAGACCGACATTATCGTTTGAAATATTTCCACCTAAAAATTATGATGGTGATATTAGTTCAATTTATCAAACGATTGATGAGTTATCAAAATTAAAACCTGATTTTATTTCTGTAACATATGGAGCTGGGGGATCGACTACCAAAAATACAGTTGAAATAGCTTCGAAAATTAAAAATGACTACAACATTGAAGCCGTTGCTCATTTAAGTTGTATTGATGCTTCACCTAAACAACTTACTAAAATTATCGATGCTTTAAAAGAAAATAAAATTGAAAATATTTTAGCATTGCGTGGTGATTATCCTAAAGATTATGATCCTAAAAATACATGTCATTATTTTAAATACGCTAGTGAACTAAATGAATTTATTACCAAAAACTATCCTGATACTTTTTGTTTAAGTGGTGCTTGTTATCCTGAAGTGCATCAAGAAGCTACTTCATTAGAAAATGATTTAGATGCTTTGAAGAAAAAAGTTGATGCTGGAGCACAATATTTAATTACGCAAATCTTTTTTGACAATAACTATTATTATCGTTTATTAAGAGAAGCTAGAATCAAAGGTATCAATGTTCCAATTATTGCTGGAATAATGCCAGCAACTAATTCTAAATCGTTATTAAAGATTGCTAAACTTAGCGGTAGCAATATCCCATATAATTTATCAGCAATGATTGAACGCTTCAAAAACAATCCTAAAGCAATGAAAGAAGTAGGAATTAATTATGCTGTATATCAAATAATCGATTTGATTACTAATGGTGTTGAAGGAATTCATATTTATACGATGAATCGTCCTGAAATAGCCAAAGAAATAATCGCTAGAACTGATAATATTTTAAAAGAATTTATTAATGATTAAAGAAAATGCTTTAAAGTATTTAGGTTATTTAAATAATCAAGTCGATAAAAAAACTGATCTATTATTGGATGAATGTTTACAAGAATTATCAAAGATTCAACCTAAATTCATGTATCAAATTTATACATTAGAACATCATCCACTAAAAATAAAAGAATTAGATATTTCATTAGATTATCCTGAATTAATCGATTTGTTTGATAGTTGTAATAAAGTAGTTGTTATTGCTTGTTCATTAGGTATTGAAGTTGATAAAATGCTTCGTTATTATGCAATGATCGATATGACTAAAATGACTGTCTTAGATGCGTTAGCTAGTAGTTATCTAGAAGCTAAATGTGATGAATTTGAAAATAAGCAGCACTTTGGTAACCATACTTATCGTTTTTGTCCTGGTTATGGTAGTGTGCCTCTTGAACTAAATAAAAAATTATCACAAGCTTTAGCTTGCGCTAAACATATTGGATTAACTGTCCAGGAAAACAATCTATTGATTCCACAAAAATCAATGATTGGATTAATCGGTATTGGGGATACAAGAAAGATTAGACATTGTTTTTCATGTGTTAATTTAAATGATTGTATATATAGAAAGAAGGGACAAAGATGCTACAAGAGAGATTGAAAAAAGAAATTTTAGTTTTTGATGGTGCCATGGGGACGCAATTGCAGGCGGCAAAATTAAAAGCTGGAGAAATTCCTGAGTATTTAAATATAACTGATCCAAATTTAATTCAAAAGATTCATCTTGACTATTTAAATGCTGGTGCTAATTTTATTACAACTAATACATTTGGAGCTAATCCATTAAAATTAAAAGATGCTCCATATCAATATAATGAAATAATTGAAGCAGCAATCAATAATGCAATTATTGCTCGTAAAAAAGCTAATCGAGAAAATGACAGTTATATTGTTTTAGATATTGGACCAATTGGACAATTACTAGAACCGATGGGTACTTTGACTTTTGATGAAGCCTATGAGATTATAAAAAAACAAGTTTTAATTGCAAAAGATAAAGTTGATGCGATTTTATTAGAGACATTTACTGATATTTATGAAGCTAAAGCTGGTATTTTAGCTGTTAAAGAAAATAGTAATTTACCAGTTTTTGTGACAATGACATTTGAAAGTAATTTAAGAACTTTATCAGGTTGTGATCCTATTACAATGGTTAATGTTTTAGAGGGATTAAATGTTGATGTATTAGGTGTAAATTGTTCTTTGGGTCCAATTGAATTAACGCCAATTATCAATGATATTTTAAAAGTTGCTACTGTCCCTGTCATGATTCAACCTAATGCTGGATTACCATGCTTAGTTGAAGGTAAAACATGTTATAACATGGATATTGATACATTTGTATCAAAAAGTATTGAACATGTAAAAAATGGTGTACGAATCATCGGTGGTTGCTGTGGAACTACGCCAGAATTCATTGCAAGATTAAAAAAAGCTTTACCTGAAAAAATTACTTTAACTAAACCAGTAATTGCAACTAAGGTATCTAGCGGTAATCAAACAGTTGAGTTTGGTCATCATATTGTTGTTTGTGGTGAACGTTTAAATCCAACTGGGAAAAAGAAATTAAAACTAGCGTTAAAAGAAGAACGTTATGATGAATTGATTGTCGAAGCAATTAAACAAGATCAAGCTGGTGCTCATGTACTTGATGTTAATGTTGGACTTCCAGGTATTGATGAAGTTAGTACAATGAAAAAAGTTATTAAGTTATTACAAGAAGTAATTTCATTACCATTACAAATTGATAGTTCTAATCCTGATGCAATTGAACAGGCATGCCGTTATTATAATGGTAAACCATTGATTAATTCAGTTAATGGTAAAATGGAAACAATGGAAGCAATTTTTCCTATTGTAAAAAAATATGGTGGGGTCGTAATTGGTTTAACATTAGATGAAAATGGAATCCCAGCTAAAGCAAAAGACCGCTATGAAATTGCTAAAAAAATCATTGCTACTGCAAAAAAATTTGGTATTAGTAAAGAAAACATTATTATTGACTGCTTAGTTTTAACTGTTTCTGCTCAACAAAAAGATGTTATAGAAACAATTAAAGCTGTAAAGATGGTAAAAGAATTAGGGGTTCATACTGTTCTTGGGGTTAGTAATGTTTCATTTGGTTTACCTAATCGACCATTATTAAATAAAACGTTTCTTACAATGGCTATGACTAATGGATTAGATTTACCAATCATCAATCCTTTAGATCAAGAATTGATGGCTGCTATTGATGCCTTTAATGTTTTATTTAATTATGATCATGATGCTACTAATTATATTCAAAAACAATCTAATCAAACTATTACAAGTCAATCAAAATCATCAGATTTTAGCTTAAATGATATTATTATTCATGGTCTAAAAGAAGAAGTTGTAAATGCCACAAAAAAACAACTAGAAAGTCAACCAGGTTTACAAATTATCAACCAAATTTTAATTCCAGCTTTAGATACTGTAGGAAAACAATATGAAAATAATATCATTTTTTTACCACAACTAATTCAAGCAGCTGAAACTTCAAAAATGGCTTTTAGTGTAATTAAAGAAACTTTTAAAGAAACTTCAGCGACTAAAGGTCCAATTATTATGGCTACTGTTCATGGTGATATCCATGATATTGGTAAAAATATTGTTAAAGTGGTTTTAGAAAGTTATGGCTATAAAATAATTGATTTAGGTAAAGATGTACCACCTGAAACAATTGTTGAAGCATATCATAAGCATCAACCAAAAGCTATTGGTTTGAGTGCTTTAATGACTACTACTGTTGTTTCCATGGAAAAAACTATTGCATTATTAAAAGAAGTTGATAATATGTGTCCTATTTTTGTTGGGGGTGCTGTATTAACAGCTGATTTTGCTAAAGAAATAAATGCTGATTTTTATGTTAAAGATGCTATGGATACAGTAGAATTAATGAATAAGATTGTCAAATAAAAACTGTAACAAAAGTTACAGTTTTTTAATGCATATTTTTTGAACGCCAACAATCATTAGAACGACTATTACCATTATTCATTACAATAATATTTATCTTCCGTCTTTTAAAATAAATCTCTTCTTCTTTCATATCCATGATTGCTGATAAACGCTTATGACCATCTTGACAATAATATTTACCATCTTCAATAACTACTTTTATAGGAAACGATAAGCCAATTCGTTTAATTGATTCATACATACTTTTTCGATAATCTTTTTTAATAAAAACAATCTCTTCAATATCGACTTGTTGAACTCTCATTAACAATTACACCCATCAATACACTTAAGCACTTCTTCTTGATCGCTAAAATGTCTTTTACCATCTTTTGTTTCTTGATAATTTTCATGACCCTTTCCTAAAATCATCAAAATATCATTTTCATCAAGCATTTTTACTCCTTTATAAATAGCATCTTGACGCTCAACAATAACTTCAAAATTATCATTAATTAAATTAGCTGTAATATCATTTAAAATAGCTTCTGGTTCTTCTTTACGAGGATTGTCACTTGTAAAAATAACATAATCGCTATTATCTACTGCAATTTTACCCATGATTGGACGCTTAGTAGCATCACGATTACCACCACAACCAATTATTGTAATAATTTTTCCTTTTTTGAACTCTTGAGCACTTTTTAAAACATTTTCAACTGCATCAGGGGTATGGGCATAATCAACAAAAATACTATTTGTATTATATTTTATCAATTCCATTCGTCCAGCTGGAGCTTTTAATTTTTCATTTAACAATAAAATATCTTCAATCTTAAACCCTAATTTATTTACTAATAATAACGCTGTTAAATAATTATAAATATTATATCTACCAACCATATTTAATCTTACATGGTAGCTATTATCTAAATATCTAAAATCAAATTCAGTTCCTAAGTGTGAAAAATCAACATTTTCAATTTTTACATCACGATCAATAACAATATTATTATTACCCTCTAACATAAAATGTTGATGATGAATATCATCCCCATTGATTATTGCAATTTTGTTATTTCTTGTTTTTTCAAATAATTTTCTTTTAGCATTAGCATAATTTTCCAATGTTTTATGATAATCAAGATGATCTTGAGTAAGATTAGTAAAAGCAACTTCATCAAACTCTAATCCATAAATTCTTTGCTTTGCTAGAGCATGCGAGCTTACTTCCATTACAAAATACTCTACTCCATTATCTTTGGCTTCTAATAACATACTGTATAAAACATCAACATCTGGCGTAGTATTAACGACCTCTTTTTTTATATTACCATAATAAAAACCAACAGTTCCTAAATAAGCCACCTTTTGTTTTAACATCGATAACATTTGATAAATCATTAAACAAGTTGTTGTTTTTCCATTAGTTCCCGTAACTCCAATTAACTTAACATCTTTAATCAAAGGATAATAGTTTTTATATAAATATTCATTTAAATACTCACGTGTATTTTCAACAATAACCGTTTCAACACTATAACTACCATGTTCAGCAATTATTTTAGTTGCACCATTGGCTATTGCTTGTTCGATATAATCATGTCCATCTCTAACCACATTAGTAATTGCAATAAATGTATCACCCGGTTTTACTTTTCTTGAATCTGTTTTTAATAAAATTTCCATCTATTTCACCTCATACGTTTTTATTATAGTATAAACAAAAGAAAAAGTCTTTATTATTTTATTAAACATTAAAATCTCACATCATGATAATGTGAGATTCTATATGTTTATTTATTTTGATTTTCGTTTATTTCAATATTTCCTTCAGTTTCTTTATTATTTATTTCAATATCAGTTTTTAAGCCTTCTTTTTCTAATTCACTTTTATTTACATCTATTTCATTTTGACTTGTATCATCTTTATATTTAATCCAAATATCTCCATTTTCATCAACGTATTGTTCACCTTCCATTTCACGTTTTTGATTATCATCACCAATTAAAATAACTTTAACTGTATTTTTAAGTGTATCACTAATTTTGCCTTGACTTAAAGCATCAACAGTAGTGATTCCTCCTAATAATAAAATACATGTAACTACACTAAATAATGCTTTTTTTAATTTCTTTTTTTTCATGATTCTATTCCTTTCATAAAGAGTATAAGCAATTCTATCACTAGTCATAGTTTTTATTTTATTAGTATCAATTTGTTGCATCTTTATTCTCTCCTTAATTTTTTTCTGATTCTATGTAGTTTTACTTTCATATAATTAGTTTTTTGATTTTTCATTTTAGCAATTTCCTTGATTTTATATCCTTCAATATAATAAAGATGAAATATTTCTTTTTCTTGATCAGTTAATTGTTTCATTTTTTCTTCTATAATCAACATATAATCAAATTCATCTTCTTTGTATCCTTGTTTATTTAAAAGTTGATCATCATATTCTAGATATTGATTTATTTGTTTTAATTTGTTATAAGTACAATTTTTAGCAATAGAAGCTAAATATGATTTTATATTTGTTTTGATCTTAGCTTGATTTTTCCAAAAAAGATAAAATGTATCAGCCATAACTTCTTCGATATCTTGATAAGATAAGATATTTCCTGCTAGATTATGAATAATTTTAAATATGTAAGGACTATATTCTTCTATGATTAAATCAATGTTTAGTTCAACATTGTTTTTCAAATTGATACCTCCTTTGAATCGATTCACTATATAGACAATAAATAAGTCATAATGGTTACAAAAAAAGGATAGATTTTACTCTATCCTCTAAATTCTTATCTATTTCTAATCCATTTAAGTAATTGGATTATTGGTAAATTTGCTAACGCTAAACCATAAACAGTAAATAATTGTGGTATTGTTAAAGTTTGTACTTTAAACATTGTTTGTAAAAATGGCATTGTAACTACTAATGTAATTAACACAAACCCAATTAAAAATGCACCTTGTAAAAACTTATTATTGAAGAATCCCTTTTTAAATAAAATAGGACTTTTTGATTTACAGTTATACCCATGAACTAATCTAGATAAACATAATGTTGCAAAAGCCATTGTACTAGCTAAAGTAGCATTTTTATCTTGATATCCAATTGTAAATGCAATCATTGTCATTACTGCAATTACAAACCCTTCAATTCCTACACTAGTTAAAAATGGTTTAGTTAAAATTGATTCATTCATTGGTCGTGGTTTTTCTTCCATTACTTTCTTACTATGTGGTTCTAGTCCAAGTGCAATTGCAGGTAAACTATCAGTAAGCAAGTTAATAAACAATAAATGCACTGGTGCAAATGGAACCGGTAATGCCATAATTGAAGCATATAAAACTGCTAAGATACCTCCAAAGTTACCAGACAATAAAAATTGAATAGCATCTTTAATGTGAGCATAAACATTTCGTCCATTTTCAATTGCCTTAACAATTGTTGCAAAGTTATCATCTGTTAAAACCATTGATGCTGCATCTTTAGAAACTTCACTACCAGTAATTCCCATTGCGACACCAATATTAGCTTGTTTTAAAGCCGGTGCATCATTAACACCATCACCAGTCATCGAAACAATATTTCCTTTTTCTTGCCATGCACGAACAATTCTAATTTTATGTTCTGGAGAAACTCTTGCATAAACACGTTTATCTTCGACAAAGTCTTTTAACTGCTCATCAGTTAAATTATCGATTTCACTACCTTCAACAGCTTGTGATTCATCAGTTAAAATACCAATTCTTTTAGCGATAGCTGAAGCTGTAATTTTGTGGTCACCAGTAATCATAATTGGTATAATACCAGCTTTGATACATTCTTCTACCGCGGCAGCACTTTCAACTCTTGGAGGATCCATCATTGAAATTAAACCTAAGAAAATTAAATCATTTTCATCTTCAGGCACTAATGTTTTTTCTTGATCAAATTTTCGATAAGCAACTGCTAATACACGTAACCCATTTCTTGAAAATTCTAGATTCATTTCATTGATATTTTTAATATCATTTTCATTAATTGGTAATACTTCACCATTTTTTCTAATATATTTTATTCTTTTAATTAAAACATCAACGGCACCTTTAGTAACCATTGTATAACCATCTTTTAAAAGATGGAATGTAGACATCATTTTACGATCACTATCAAAAGGTAATTCGCTTAATCTTGGATATGCTTTTCTAACTCGTTGTGGTGGAATTCCTAATTTATCAGCTAAATTAATTAATGCTGTTTCTGTAGGATCTCCAATTTCTTCTCCATCGATATTAGTTGAATCATTACACAAAATACTTAATCTCATCAAATCTTTATGAACTGGATTAGATGGATCGATATCTTTAGCCATGATTCTTTTTTCATCAATATAATAATCTTCAACTGTCATTTTGTTTTGAGTTAAAGTTCCTGTTTTGTCTGAACAAATAATTGAAACACTACCCAATCCTTCAACAGCTTGTAATTTACGAATAATGGCACCTTCTTTAGCCATCTTTTGTGTACCAAAAGATAATACAATTGTTACAATTGAACTTAAAGCTTCAGGAATTGCAGCTACAGCTAAAGCAACCGCAAACATAAAGGCATCGCCAATATTTCCACCTTGATAAATATTCAATCCAAATAAAATTGCACAAAATACGATAATTATAATTGATAACTTTTTACCAAAATTATCTAAATTAACTTGTAATGGTGTCTTTTTTTCTTCAGTAGACTTTAATAATTGGGCAATTTTACCAACTTCTGTTTCCATTCCGATTGCAGTTACTAAAAATTTTCCACGTCCATAAGTAACAAAGCTACCAGAATAAACCATGTTCGTACGATCACCTAAAGCTACTTGACCATCGATAATATCAGTTTGTTTTTCAACAGCTAAGCTTTCTCCAGTTAATGCACTTTCATCAACTTTCATACTTGCATTTTCAATAATTCTTCCGTCAGCAGGAATATAATCTCCAGCTTCTAAATGAACTTCATCCCCAATTGTCACTTCTTTACTTGGAATTTCAATAATTTTTCCATCTCTTAAAACTTTAGCACTTGGTGATGATAATTCTTTTAAGCTATTCAATGACTGTTCGGCCTTAACTGTTTGAACAGTACCTAAAATAGCATTGATTGTAATAACAATTAAAATTACTATTGCACTTTCTATATCACCTAAAAAACCAGATATCAATGCTGCAATGATAAGAATTATAACTAGAAAATCCTTATATTGCTCCAAAAAAATCATTGGAATACTTTTTGCTTTAGTTTCAACTAGTTCATTTAAACCATATTTTTCTTGATTAATTTTAACTTGTTGATTACTTAGCGGTTCTAATGAACCATTGACTTCTTGGCGAACAGAGTCAATATCTTTGTTGTAAAATGCGCTCATATTTTTTCCTCCATTTTTTTACACACAATAAAAGAGACCCCTATTGCATGTTTATGATGCAATAAAAGTCTCGCTGTTCCATTACGTTCCGGATGAATAATCATCGTATTGACGAAAGCGTAAACACCTATACGTGCCAGCTACTCCCTTTTATTTATGTATAGTATTATACCCTTTTTTTATAAAAAATTCAACCAATTTATTACTTAATTTGACTTGAGCATTAGATAATTATATTATAGCTTTAGTTATTAGAATAACTAACACATCGATTTTATTATAAGGAGTACTTATATGAATATCAAACTTGAACAATATAAAATATTTAATGAAGCTGCAACAACGCTTTCTTTTTCTACTGCGGCTAGAAATTTATTTATTTCTCAATCTGCAGTTTCACAAACAATCAGTAGTATCGAAAAAGAATTACAAACACAGCTATTTGTGCGTAATTCTAAAGGAGTTAGTCTAACTAAAGAAGGAAAATTATTACATCAACAAATCGACCAAGCCCTATTTTTGATTACAGAAGCAGAAAATCAATTATCGAATTATCATGATTTAAAAGATGGGCAATTAGTAATTGGAGCAGGTGATAGTTTTAGTGAATATTTTCTAACAGATTATATTGTTAAATTTAAACAATTGTATCCTGGAGTTAAGATAAAAGTAATTAATCGTACTAGTTTAGAAACTAGAGAATTGTTGAAATCAGATCAAATAGATATCGGTTTTTTGAATTTACCAATTAAAGATGATTCTTTAATTATAAAAGAATGTTTTCAAGTTCATGATATCTTTGTTTCTAAAAATAAAGATGAGTATTACTATACATTTGAAGAAATTGTTAAAAAGCCATTAATATTATTAGAAAAATCATCAAATACTAGAAATTATCTTGATAATTTCTTTGCAAAAAAAGGCTTATTACTCAAACCGACTATTGAACTTGGAGCTCATAATCTACTATTGGATTTTGCTCGTGCTAATCTTGGAATATCTTGTGTTATTAGAGAATTTTCTAAAAATTCACTAAATTCAAGTGAACTTTATGAAATCAAATTAAAAGAAGCTCTTCCTGTACGCAGTATTGGCTATGCTTATCCAAAACGCCGAACTAAATCTGCTGCTGCTAATAAATTTATTGAATTAATCGAAGAAGAAATTTAAATACTATTTAACTCTTTTATAAATTATGATTCATTGAGGAGAAAATAAAATGGCTATTTCAAAAATTGAAACTAATAGACTTATATTAAGAAAATTTGAAAAAAAAGATATCCAAGCTTTATATTTACTTTTAAAAGATGAAGAAGTAAATACCTTTTTACCATGGTATCCTGTAAAAAATATAAAAGATACTGAAGACTTTTATAAAAAACACTTTGCAAATAAAGAATATTGTTTTGCAATTTGTTTAAAAGAAAACGATAAGCTTATTGGCTATATTAAAGTAGATATGGATGATAGTCATGATTTAGGCTATGCCCTCCATAAAGAATTTTGGCATAAAGGAATTGCATGTGAAGCAAGTAAGGCCCTTATTAATCAATTGAAAAAAGATGGTATACCATACATTACAGCAACTCATGATAAAAATAATCCAAGAAGTGGAAAAGTGATGCAACGAATAGGAATGAAATATTGTTATTCTTATAAAGAATATTGGCGACCAAAAAATTTCTTTGTTACATTTAGAATGTATCAGTTAAATCTTGATAAACAAAAAGATAGAGTATATCAAAAATATTGGAATTTATATGATAATCATTTTATAGAGGAAAACATCTAAATTTTATCGACATCAATTTAATTAAACTAGCTTTTTATTAAATATCTTATTATCTAATCATATGTTATAAATGAAATATATTTACTAAATTGTATAGTTATGAAAAAGAAAGAATTAATTTTATTGGTATTCAATAACTTTAATTCTTTCTTATTTTTAGTCATAATTATTTAGTTAAAAATTGGTATAATTTACTAATAATTTTTGATTCTAATTTACTATATGATAGAGTTGGATCTTTTAATAAAGGTACTTCAAAACTATCCTCATTACCTAAATAATCAAATTTAATTTTAATAATTGCTCCTAAACGATGTTTTATACAATCAATCTCTATTGTTAGTATGTCTTTTGTACAATTATTTCCTAAATTAAAATCATCTCTTAATCTAAAATCATCACACTCGTATTGAATTACATATGATGGCATAATTTTTGCTAGTGCATCTTTTAGATGTACTTCTTTTATAATATAATCGCCTACTAGTAATTCAATTTTTTCTTTGATTGTTTTAACTTTATCATCAGCAATTTGTTGATTAGAAGCTTTACAGCCTAAGCGAATTCTAACTGTTTCTTCTGAAGCATATAAAGCAATACTAATTTCATCTTGATGATAGATCATATCTTCCAATAATTCATCAATTTTACTTTCACCAATTCCAATTGTTAAAATATCATATGTATAAATGACATCTTTTTTATACTGCATTAAATAATCTTTTAAAACATGATCTACTACATATTTCATTTCTTTTGGAGGACCAGGTAAATTAATGATCATTTTTTCATCCTTAGACATGACACAACCATTAGCTGTTCCTACCTCATTTTCTAAAACAAAGCAATCTTTAGGAAAATATGCCTGCTTAAAATTATTATCGGGAATTTTTTCAACTCCAGTAACAAAGCGACACTTTTCATCCACCTTTTTAGCTTCATCATCTAAATATACCATTTCTAATCCTAAAAATTGAGCTGAAAGCTCTTTGGTAAGATCATCTTGAGTTGGCCCCAAACCACCTGTGGTAATAACACAATCACAGCCACGCTCAAAAGCTATTTTTAAACATTCTTTAAAACGTTTAGGGTTATCACCTACTGTAGTTTGATGATATACATTAAAACCTAAATCTTTACACATTTTTTGAATATAGGTAGCATTGGTATTAACAATTTCACCTAATAATAATTCTGTTCCAACATTTATAATCTCAACATTCATTTATTTTCCCTACTTTCTAGTTATATTATAAGTATTCATCATTATTTTTCCAAGAGAAACTTTATTTTAACCAAAGTAATTTTATGTTATTATTTTATAAAAGATAATTAAAAAAAGAAAAAATATACATTACAATATAGTATATATCATAATACTAATCAACATTTTGATTTTTTTGATGAGATGATTGATAAAGTTACTGTTTTTAAATTAGAGGTTGCAACTATATCTTGTAAATATCATATGTAAATAAAAAATCTATGTAAAATTACATAGATCTTATTTTTTCTTTTTCTTTTTATGACGTACTTTTTTACGATTAGCATTACCTACATGTGGATTTTTTGATTTTATTCCATGTGTAGGCATTCCCGTATTAGGATCAAAATTACCTAACATGCTCATCATTTTCTTCGATTCTTCAAATTGTTTTAATAAACGATTAACAGCTGCAATGTCTTTACCGCATCCTTTAGCAATTCTTTCTTTACGAGAAAGTGTAATAATACTAGGATTACGACGTTCTTGCTTAGTCATTGAAAAGATGATTGATTCAGTTTCTTTTAATTTACGATCTGAATCTTCATCATTTAATTTAGGCAATTTTGGCATTCCAGGAATCATTTTTAAAATACCTGAAAGTGGACCTAATTTTCTTAATTGTTGCATTTGTGAAAGCATATCATCAAGACCAAATTGACCTGATTGCATACGCTTATATACTTTCATTGTATCTTTTTCATCATAAACATCTTGGACTTTTTCAACTAATGATACAACGTCTCCCATTCCTAAAATACGATCTGCCATACGATCTGGATAGAATAAGTCAATTGCATCTAATTTTTCACCAGTACCGATAAATTTAATTGGTACATGGGTAATATGTCTGATTGATAAAGCACCCCCACCACGAGAGTCCCCATCTAATTTTGTAAGTACTGCACCAGTAATGTTTAATTGTTCATTAAATGAACTAGCAACATTGACAATATCTTGACCAGTAAGAGCATCAACTACTAATAAAATTTCATGAGGATGTGCAATTTCTTTAATATTTGATAACTCTTGCATTAATGGTTCATCAATATGTAAACGCCCAGCTGTATCGATAATAATTACATCATTATTGTTTTCTCGAGCAAAACGCATCGCTTCTTCAACAATTGATTCAGCTGATTGTGATGTTCCTTTTTCATATACGGGAATATTTAATTGTTCCCCTAATGTTTTTAACTGATCAACTGCTGCGGGACGATAAATATCAGCAGCAACTAATAATGGTTTTTTACCATTTTTCTTGCTGATTAAATTTGCAATCTTACCAGCAGTTGTAGTTTTCCCAGAACCTTGTAACCCAACCATCATAATTACTGTTGGTTTTTTATTATAATCAATTGTAGCTACAGTTGTTCCTAATAATTCAACTAACTCGTCATGAACAATTTTAACAACAACTTGTCCCGGTTTTAAAGAACCTAAAACATCTTGTCCTAATGCCTTTTCTTTAGTTGCAGCAATAAACTCTTTAACAACTTGGAAGTTAACATCCGCTTCCAATAACGCTAAACGAATTTCGCTTAGCATTTCTTCCATATTTTTTTCTGTTAAACGTCCTTGTCCGGAAACTTTTTTTAACGTTCCCTGCAGACGTTCTGATAATGAATCAAAAGCCATAAATACCCCTTTCTATATTTTCCTTAACATCTCTAAATATTCTACTATTTCTTTATGCTCTAAAGACATATCATCTTCAATTCTTTTAATTAAGTCAAGTCTTTCTTGATGTTTTTTCATCAACTGAAGCTTTTCTTCATAATTTTCTAATAAATGAACAGCTTTTTTTAAATTATCAAATACCGCATTTCGACTAACATCTAAAATCTCTGCAATTTCCGAAAGCGAATAATCATCATGATAATAATAATCTAAATACATTTGTTGCTTTTCTGTCAATAAATCTCCATAGCAATCCATCAACAAATTAACACGCTGTTTTTTTTCTAAGCTAGATTCCATCTTATCCCTCAACTAAATTTTTACACAATCCATAAATATATTGATCTAAATCAAACTCTTGTAAATCATCAACACCTTCACCTAAACCAATAAATTTAACTGGAATATTTAATTGATCTTTAATCGATAAAACAATTCCACCTTTAGCTGTACCATCCATCTTCGTTAAAACAAGCCCAGTAATATCAGTAATTTTAGAAAACTCAACAGCTTGACTTACACCATTTTGACCAGTTGTTGCATCAATAACTAATAAAGTTTCATGTGGTGCATCTGGCACTTCACGTTTAATAATACGATTCATTTTTTCTAATTCTTTCATCAAATTAACTTTATTTTGAAGACGTCCGGCTGTATCACAAATCAAAACATCAACATTTTTTTCTTTTGCTTGTTTCAATGCATCAAAAACAACTGCTGAAGGATCGCCACCTTCACGTCCTTTAACAATTTCAACACCAACACGATCAGCCCATACAGCCAATTGATCAATAGCACCAGCTCTAAATGTATCACCAGCTGCTACCATCACTTTTTTACCTTCATCTTGAACAATTCGATTAGCTAATTTACCAATTGTTGTTGTTTTACCAGCACCATTGACTCCAACCATTAAAATAACTGTTAAGCCTTCACTAGCATAATTAATCTTTGTTGTCATAACACTATCATTAGCATAAATAACAAACATCTTATCAACAATAATATCATTTATTTGTTTTGGATCCGTAATATTTTGAATACGTACTTCATTTTTAATTTCATCAACGATTTTCATAACCATCGAAACTCCAACATCAGACATAATCAAAATATTTTCTAATTCCTCAAAATAATCTTCGTTGATTTCACGAAAACGTGCTGCAAGTTCATTAATTCGATCAGAAAAAGTTACATTAGAACGATCTAAACCAGCAACGTATTTTTCATTTTGCTTAGCTGATTTACCAACAAACTTCTCTTTAATCTTATTAAAAAATCCCATTTAATTCCCTCCTAACTTGGATCAGATATTTCAATTGCCTCTTCTAATTTAACACTTACTAATTTAGTAACTCCTTTTTGTTGCATCGTTGCACCATATAAAAGATCACATTCTTCCATCGTTCCTTCACGATGTGTAACAACAATAAATTGCGTAGTATTTGAAAACTCTTTTAAATACTTAGCAAATCTTTCAACATTAGCAATATCCAATGCTGCTTCAACTTCATCTAAAATACACATTGGAACAGGTCGAACTTTTAAAATTGCAAATAAACATGAAATTGCAATCAAAGCCTTTTCTCCACCTGAAAACAATGTAATATTTTGAACCGCTTTCCCTGGTGGTTGAACATCAATATCAATTCCTGTTTCTAAAATATTAGTTGGATCACTATATTTAATCTTAGCTACTCCACCACCAAATAAACTTCTAAAGACATGATTAAATTCAATATTTATTTTTTCAAAAGTACTACTAAAGCGATCAATCATAATCTCATCCATCTCTTTAATAGCTTCTAAAATACTATCTTGAGCTTGCATTAAATCAATTCGTTGACGATTCATATTTTCATATCGCTCACTTATTTTTTTATACTCTTCAATTGCATCAATATTAACATTACCAAGTCTTGAAATTTTAGTTCTTAATTCATAAACATCTAATTTAGCTTGTTCAACATCAATATTTTCATGATAATGCTCAAGAGCATATTCATAAGTCATTTGATATTCATCATTTAAACGCATCAAATGATTATTAAGCATTGTTTCTAATTTAGTTGCATTTATCGCACTAGTATTTATTTCACTTTGAATTTCTTTTAAATCTTTACGATACTGTCTTAATTCAACTTCTAAACTTTCATTTTGATTAACATAAGACATTCTAAGTTCACGTTTAGATTTTATTTCTTCAGTTAAATCATCACGATACTTAATTGCTTCATTTAACTGATCAATTAATTTATTTTCTGTTTTACCACTAGCAAAATCCTCTAATTCTACACTTTGATCAGCTAATGCTTCATACTCTGATTTAGCTTTAATTAATTCTTCTCTTTTAGTTTGAACAACAACTTCTAATTTAGCATAAGCCATTTGCTTTTGTAATAATGTATGTGAAACTTCTTTAATTTCATTATCCAAAGCACTATGTTGATTACGCTTATTAACATATTCTTTTTCTTGCTTTTCAAGTAAAGCTGTAACTTCTTCCAATTCCTTTTTTTGTAATAATGATGATTTATGACGATTAAAACTACCACCTGTCAAGGAACCACCAACATTAACAATATCACCATCTAAAGATACAACTTTATAACGTTCGAATGTTGCTTTACTAATCTCATTAGCACAATCAATATCTTTAGCTACAATAATATTTCCTAATTGATTCAAAACAACATTTGCAATCTTTTCATCAAATTCAACAAAATCACTAGCAACCCCAAGATAACCTTCCATAGTCTTACTAACCATTAAATGTTCTTGACGAACACTACGAGGTTTCATTGTATTGATTGGTAAAAATGTTGCTCGACCAGCTTTATTAGCCCTTAAAAACTTAATTGTTTCACGGGCTGTTAAATCATCTTCGGTAACAATAAATTCAATTGCTCCAGCTAGCGATGAAGAAACAGCTAATTCATAGCCTTCTTTTGCATTAATTAAATCACTTAAAATTCCAATAATATTTTTATTGTTTTTACTTAAAGATAATACTGTTTTAATACCATTATTATAATTAGACTTATTTTCAACAACATCTACTAAAATTTCTTTACGTGATTTATTTTTATTGATTTCATTATTTAAATTTTCAATTTCATCTTTTAAATCATTTAGATTTTTATTACGTTGATCTTGTTTTTCAACTAATTCGTTTAACTCTTTTTCCGTAGTTTCTAAACGTTCCACACGATCATTATACTCACTTACAACATCAGCTAAGATAGCCTTCATATTAGCTATACTTTCTTGTAAGTTTTCTTTACTTAGTGTCTCTAAAGCATGTTTTCTTTTTTGATCGATTTCAACTTTTGCTGTTTCTAATTTAGAAACATTAGATACTGCTTCTAATAACTTAGTTTGAAGCGCATTGATTTCTTGATCTAACGTAAACATTTTCTTTTTAATTTCATCATTACTATTTTCCTTTAAATGAATGTCAGTTTCTAAAGAAACTTGACGTTCATTTAAATCTTTGATTATTACACTAAACTCATCTAACGATTTTTTAGCCTCACTAATTTCATTAATTAAAACATTAACCTCAATAGAAGTCAGTTTTTCTTTTAACGCTAAAAACTTCTCTGCTTTTTCTTTTTGGCGTTTTAAAGGACCAACTTGTTTTTCAAGTTCAATTACAATATCACCAATTCTATCTAAATTTTCAGTAGTTCTTTCTAACTTACGAATCGATTCTAATTTACGTTTTTTATACTTAGAAACTCCTGCTGCTTCTTCAAAAATACCACGTCGCTCTTCTGGTTTACTATCTGCAAAACTAGAAATATTTCCTTGCGAAATAATCGATAAAGAATCTCTACCTAAACCAGTATCCATGATTAAATCAACAATATCTTTTAAACGACATTGTTGTCTATTAATCAAATATTCTGCTTCATTATTTTGACGATAAAGCCTTCTAGTAATTTCTACTTCATTATAATCATATTTCATATATCGATCCGTATTATCAAAAACCAAAGTAACTTCCGCTAGATTTTGAGCACGACGATCTTCACTTCCAGCAAAAATAACATCAGACATGCTCGAACCACGTAATGATTTAACAGACTGTTCACCAAGAACCCATCTAACTGCATCAGCAACATTAGATTTTCCACAGCCATTTGGCCCTACGATTCCAGTAATTCCTGGTTGAAACTCAATATTAACTTTATCGGCAAATGATTTAAAACCATGTAATTCGATTCTTTTTAAATACATTTGTATCCCCTTTTCATTATCTTAAGATTACTTTTCCATCTTTAAAATCATCTACGATTGCTAATGATTCAACACGATATCCTTTTTCCTCAATTAATTTACGACCATCTTGGAATCCTTTTTCAATTACGATTCCAACTCCAGCAACGTTAGCATTAGCTTGGTTAATAATATTAATCAAACCCAAAACAGCTTGTCCGTTTGCTAAAAAATCATCAATGATTAAAATATTATCATCTTCACTTAAATACTTTTTACTAACAATTGCATCGTAATCAATTCCTTTTGTAAAAGAATGAACTTTTGCTGTATATAGATGGGTACTTGTAGTTTTTGCTGTTCCTTTTTTAGCAAAAACAACTGGTACATCGCCTAATTCAAACGCTGTTGCTAAAGCAATTCCAATCCCAGAAGCTTCAATCGTTAAAATTTTATTAATTTTAGTATCTTTATAACGTTCTTTAAATTCTTTTGCAATTTGACGATATAATGTACAGTCAATTTGATGATTCAAAAAACTGTCTACTCGTAAAACATTAGGCATAATCACTATTCCATCTTTTAAAATTCTTTCCTTCAATAATTCCATGTATTAATCCTTCCTATTCAATGATAATTTTTCTTTTAAATCAAAAGTTTTTCTTTCATTTGGCAATTTTATTATAAAAGTAGATCCCACATCAACTTGTGATATTACATCAATATTACCATGATGTAAATCAATAATTGATTTAACGATCGATAACCCTAAACCATTACCTTCAACACTTCGTGCTTTATCTTCACGATAAAAACGTTCAAAAATATGAGAAATAACTTCTTTAGACATTCCTCGTCCAGTATCTTCAATTGACACTTCAACTTCTTTTGAAGTCTTTTTTACTTTGATTGTAATTAATCCACCATTATCAGTATATTTAATTGCATTAGAAATGATGTTGATCCAAACTTGTTCTAAACGCTGTTCATCACCATTTATGGTAATATCTTTACGGGGTTTTTCAAATACAATTTCAATATCTTTTAAAATAGCTTGATTTTCTTGAGTTGAAATAACTCTTGATAATTGTTCTACAATTGAAAAAGTAGTATATTCTAATTCCACTTCCTCACGCTCTAGTAACGTTAACTGTAACATATTTTTAGATAACGTCGATAGGCGTTTAGAATGAAATAAAATAATATCAGCATATTTTTGACGTTGACTTTTTGGTAAGTCTTCGTCTTTTAAAATATTTGCAAATCCTTGAATTGCTGTTAATGGTGTTTGAAACTCATGCGAAATATCTGAAATAAATTTTTGGCGTGTTTCTTCTTGTTTAGCTAATTGTTGTGCCATCTGATTAAATCCTTGATTTAATTTCGATATTTCATCATCACCAACATAATTTACTCTGACATTATAATTACCCTTAGATAATTCTTTAGTTGCATTAGTTAATCGAGTAATCGGTTTAACAATAATATCAGCAATAGCAATAAAAACTAGATTCCCTGATAAAAATACACATCCTAAAATCAATACTGCTGAATTTGCAAAAATACCTTTTTCATAGCTAGTATCTTTTTGAACGTACATATAAACATCTTTATCTTTGATATTAACTTTTTTTCCATATGATTGAACACTATTTTCTTGATGATAATAACCATCTTTACGCTCATCATAATAATATTTTTGCATGGTTTCTTTTGATGGGATGGTTGAACCATCTCCATATTGATAATAGCCATAATCAGGTGAAAAAAGCGTAATATTAACTTCAGAACTAATTGCATATTGATTCATTGTATTACTTACATTTGCATCTTCTAAAATATTTAATATTCCGGCTACATATTCACTAGTAGCATTTAATTCATTTTTAGCCATATCTTCAATTTGATCATAATTACTTCTTAACGCAACATATCCAGCAACCGAAAAACTAAAAACAATCGTTATTAAAAAGCCGCAGATCAACTTACCATAAATTGATTTCATCATTCAACTTCTACCTTATATCCTAGTCCTCTTACTGTAACAACTTTAAAACCTGGTAAATGTCCTAAATTTTCACGAATTCGTTTAATATGTACATCAACGGTACGATCAAATCCATCATAGTCCATTCCCCATATTTTTTCAATCAATTGTTCCCGACTAAATATTTGATCAGGATGTTTAGCTAATTCAAAAACTAATTCAAATTGCTTTAGCGGTAAATGAATAATTTCATCATGATATCTAATTTCATATTTTTCACCATCAAACTCTACATCATTTAATTTAATAATATTTGATGTATTGACACTATATCTTTTTAATACCGCTTTAACTCTCGCCATTAATTCAGTTGGATCAAACGGTTTAACAACATAATCGTCTACCCCTACTGAAAAACCACGAAGTTTATCTTTACTTTCGCCTTTTGCAGTTAACATAATTACGGGAATATCTTTAAATTCTTTTAAATTTTCAACTAATTCAAAACCATCCATAACTGGCATCATTACATCAATGATCCCTAAGTCAACATATTCATTTTCAAAAATGTCTAAAGCTTCTTCGCCATTACTTGCTTCCAACATTTCAAAACCTTCTTTATTTAAATAAAAGCCGATTAATTCACGAATATCTTTTTCATCATCGACTACCAACACCCTTGGCTTCATATAAACACCTCAATTCATTGTAAGATTATAACATAATTTATTTTGTAAATATAGTATCAGCTCAAGTAAAAAAAGCAAAAAACTACAGTTTTTTGCTAATTAAATTTAATCGAACTAATAACTTCACTATTATCCTTACTATTTACAAACTCGACAGTAACATTATCCCCCACTTTAGCAAGTGGAAAATGATCACTTAAACTAATATCACCAATAAAGATAGTATCATTTCCTTCAATTTTAAAATAGTACGTACTATTGCCATCAACAACAGCTTCATTGATTTCACTAATTACTCCAGTCAATTTATTTGTTTTAAAATCACCAGCATTAGTTTTTTTACCATTTGATTCCAATAAAGCATAATATGCTTGTTCTGCTTGAGCAACACTATCACCTGTGGCTACTAACTGATAGTTTTCAACACTTACAAAAGCATATTTTTTAACTAGATTAGCATCATCTTTTAGTGATAAAAAGTATGTTGGATGACCACCTGCATTTATTAAAATTGGGAACGTTGCTTTATATTTAAGGTTTTGTACTTCTCCTTCAGCTGAAGACATTGCAGAATATTCCTCAGCCCCAGAAATATTATAAAACTTACCATCCTTTGTTCTAAGATTGATCATCGCAAAACCTACATTTGATGCATCTTTAGATACCGATGTTAAGCCAGTATACAAATAAACATCATCATTAATTGCAATATAGTTATAACCATCAGTAGGTTGTAATACACCTTTTTGAGAAAGTAGTGTATTTAAATATCCATTAGTATATTTTCCATAATTTTCTAATTGCGTTAAAATCAAATTAGAAGGATACACACGATCAACCCATTCAGGTACTTTTTTAATATCATAATAATCGTGATCTCCGTTAATCGCATTAACCAAAACTGCCCCAACAATATCCTTTCCACCAAAAAGACCAATTTTGTACTCATAAACAGGTGCTATCCAATAAGGAATACCATCATCATTAATTTCAAAAGCTAGTGTATCAAACATCAAAGATGGATAATTAGCTCTTAAATGACGTTCAATCCTTCTACCAAAATGATCAGATTTAGAATACTTCATCCCTTCTTTTAACTTAACTACTTCTGATTCTTGACTAACCATATTTACTCTAATATAAGCAGGTAAACCATCTCCATGATTAGTAAACCATTTAATTAAATCACTATATTCTAAAGGTGTTACACGATAAGGATTATCTTTATAATTGATTTGTTCATAAGATTGATCTACTTCAAACTGAGAAACATAATCAACCATTTCTCCCATTCTACGGTCTCCCAGTCTAATCGCACTTTCACGATCAACTACTGGAATTGATTCATATGAAATTGTCTTATTATCTTTGTAAAAATCAGCTTTTTTATCAAGAACTAACTGTTTTTGATAACTTTTAGCATTAAAGATCGGTGAGCTAATAAAAGTCCCTACTGGTATTAAAACAATCAAAATTCCTGCTAAAATCAAACTATATTTCATAATTTTATTAAATCCCCGATTGAAGATAAAATAAACTCCATTAAAAATCAACAACAAGAAACTAAAATACAAAATAAACTGAGGAGAACGAGGATTAAGAGGAATTAACAGTGCATATTCACTAATCAAGGCAATTATCACGGTGATAATAAAAGCTTTAATAAACGCATACCTATCACTTTCATGAACTACATTACTATGCATTGAAAACCCTTCAATAAAACTTGAAAATATATCATTTAAATTTTTCATCAATAAGCTCCTTTAAATCATTAATTAAATTTGGTAACATCTCAATTTTTTCTAATTTAGCTCCACTTGCAAGAACATGACCACCACCATTATATTTTGCAGCTACTTGATTGATCGCTACATCACGTGAACGAATACTTACTCGCCAATTATTATCAACAACATTTTCTGTAATAGCCATCCATACTTTATATTCTTTGATTCCTGATAAGATATTAACAAAATCAGAACCTCTTTCACGACTAATATTTAGTTTTTTTAAATCATCATTAGTTAAAATATAATAAGCAACGCCACCTTCAACTTGATAATTATTTAAAATAAACTTATTAACTTCTAACTCACTAGCACTTCTTAAATAAATTCGATTATATATTTCAACAATATCGATTCCTGTTTTTAACAAGGCAATACAAACATCAAAAGTTCTTTCATCAGTATTTCGATACAAAAATCTTGAAGTATCACCAACAATTCCTAAATACAAAGCAGCTGCTCCATCCTTAGAAATCTTTAATGCATCATTATCTTTATATAATCTAGCAACCAATTGGCTCGCTGAACTAGCACTACTATCTTCATAATTTATATCACCATAACTATCGACAACTACATGATGATCGATTTTAATAATTTCTTTACATTTTAAATAACTATCATCATCGATTCGTTCTCTATTTGCTGTATCTAGTATAATTGCTAATACATCATTACTGTAATCAACCTTACTATAATCTATATCAACACTATATTTGTCAACTAAATCACTACTAAAATCTCCACATACATATACATTTTTATTTGGGTACGTTGTTTTTATTATATCATACATTCCTAATTGACTACCAAATGCATCAAAATCAGGATTTACATGACGATAAATAGCAATATGGTCATATTCACTGATTTTTTTTATAATTTCTTGATCCATATTATCACTCCTTATTTACTAGACTATATCATACTTTAAAAAAAAGATAAATAAAAATGATATAAATAAAAGGTTATTGAAATTCATCAATAACCCATATCAATTATAAACCTAAAACTCTAATTGTATCTCTTGCAATCATTACTTCTTCATTAGTTGGAATAACCATTACTTTAACCTTAGAAGATTCACTAGAAATAAAACGATTTTCTTTACTTCTAGTTTCATTAGCTTCATCATCTAAAACTACTCCTAAAGCATCAGCAATATCATCAACAATCAAACGACGTAAATAAGAAGCATTTTCACCAACACCTGCAGTAAAGGCAATTGCATCAAGTCCACCCATTTCAACAAAATAGCTTCCAATAAATTTAGATGCAATTCTTGCATATAATGAACTTGTTAATATTGCACGTTCATCTCCTTTATAAAACGCATCCTCAATATCACGAGAATCTGAAGAAATTCCTGAAACACCTAACATTCCTGATTTTTTATTATAAATTTCCAACATTTCATCAGGTGTTTTATTTAATTTATTACATAAATAAGGCATGATTGATGGATCAACATCACCACAACGAGTTCCCATCATTACACCTGCTAGTGGTGTAAATCCCATTGATGTATCAATACATACACCATCTTGAACAGCAGAAATACTTGCTCCATTTCCTAAGTGACAAACAATGATTTTAGAATTTTCTGGTTTTCCTAGCATTTCATTTGCAACTTGTGAAACATATTTATGACTTGTTCCATGAGCACCATATTTACGTACTTTTAAATCTTTATAATATTCCATTGGTAAAGGATATAAATATCTTTCTTGATCCAAAGTTTGATGGAATGCAGTATCAAAAACAAATACATGTTCTACTCCTGGTAAAGCATTTTTAAACGCATTATAACCAATAATATGAGCAGGATTATGTAATGGAGCTAATTCTGCTAGTTCTTCAACTTTAGCCACAACATCTTCATCAACTTTTATTGAATCGTTAAAATATTCTCCACCATGAACAATTCGATGTCCACATGCTTCAATTTCATGTAAATTTTCTACTACATGATGATCAACTAACGCATCTAGTAATAATTGTACTGCCACACTATGATCACTAATTGGACATTGTTTTGTGAATTTTTCACCATTATATTTCATTTCGAAGTTACCTTCTTCTAGCCCAATTCTTTCTACTATTCCTGAAGTAATAACTTCTTCACTTGGCATATTAATCAACTGAAATTTCAATGATGAACTTCCAGCATTTATTGCCATTACTTTTACCATATATAACTTCCTCCTTAAATTATCTCATACATACTAATTGTACATAAAATGACAATTAAACTCAACAATTTTTAAAGACTGTCTTAGAAAATCAAGCTAATAACATCATTATTTTTAATCAAGATAATAAAAATTTAAAAACATAAATATCTTTAAAACTAATTTGACTATGTTATAATAAAAAAAGCAAAATTTAAGGAGTAAAATAATGATCGTACAACAAGAAACATTAAATGATTATAACGAAGTATATAAACTTATTAAAGAAGCTTTTGCTAGTGGCGAACATGCAGATGGTAATGAACAAGATTTAGTTGTTGCACTAAGAAAAAGTGATGCCTTTATTCCGGAATTATCATTAGTAGCTAAAATAGATAATGAATTAGCTGGGCATATTTTATTTACAAAAGCTACGGTAAATGATAATGAGGTACTAGTTTTGGCCCCACTTGCAATAAAACCAAAATATCAACGACGTGGAATTGGAATGGCATTGATCAATGAAGGACATAAAATCGCTAAAAGTTTAGGTTATCAATATTCAATGGTACTAGGAAGTGAAACATATTATCCTAAGGCTGGTTATATTGAAGCAAAAGATTTAGGAGTTGAAGTGCCTGAGGGAATCCCTTCAAAAAATTTTATGGCTATAAAATTACAAAAAACTGCTAAACCAATTAAAGGAAAACTTATTTATGCAAAAGAATTTGGAATGTAAAATAGTGCTTAAACTTATTTAGCTTAAGCACTATTTTTATTTATAAACTTTTAAATTATTTTGATTGATTGTATTTAGATGAACTCATTTGTGACTGTCCCATAGCTACTAATCGTTTAGTAATTTCGCCACCGACAGAACCGTTTTCACGAGCAGTTGTATCAGGACCTAAATTAACGCCAAATTCGTTTGCAATTTCGTATTTCATTTGATCGATTGCATTTTGAGCTCCAGGAACAACTAATTTGTTTTTACTAGAGTATTGTGACATATATTTTCACCTCCTGACACCTTTATTTTGTGTTGTTATTTTTAAATTATGCATTTAATTTAAATTTTTTTATCAAAAAAGCTTAATAGATAAAAAATATCTATCAAGCTTTCAAGATACTATTTAGATTGATTATAATTACTAGATGCACTCATTTGTTTTTGTCCCATTTCAACTAATCGCTTAGTAATTTCTCCACCAACAGAACCATTACTACGCGCAGATGCATCAGGACCTAAATTAACACCTAATTCATTAGCAATTTCATATTTCATTTGATCGATTGCATTTTTCGCTCCAGGAACAACTAATTTATTTCTATTAGAATATTGTGACATATATCTTCACCTCCTGACACATATATCTTGTGTCAGGATTAAAAATCTATACATCATTTTTTAAAAAATATCATTATTTTGTTTATAAGTATCATTTATGACAATTTCTTCAATTGTTTCAACACATTCATCAATTAATTTTTCAAAATCAAATTCTTTTTCAAAAGCTTCAGCTTTATAACTTTTTGGTTTAGTCGCTGGTGCTTTTGGAGTAAAAATTGTACAACAATCTTCATGTGGACGAATTGATATTTCATAAGTATCAATTGAATTAGCAATATCAATAATCTCCAACTTATCCAAACATAAAACTGGTCGAAGTACTGGGATTTTTACAACCTCATTAATAACTTGCATACTATCTAAAGTTTGCGAAGCAACCTGACCAATACTTTCACCATTTACTAAAGCTAAACAATGATTTTTATTAGCAACTATTTCACTAATTCGATACATCATTCTACGCATTACTGTCATTGCATAACTTTCATCACAATGATCATACACTGCTAATTGTAATTTAGTAAAATTAACAATATGCACTTTTATTTGACCATGTGTATAATGACGTAGTTTATCAACTAAATCTAAAACTTTTTCACGAGCCAATTCATTTGTATATGGTGGTGCTGCAAAATGAATACATTCAATATCTACACCACGTTTTAAAGTTAAATATCCAGCTACTGGTGAATCAATTCCACCAGACATCATCAATAAAGCTTTTCCACCAACACCAACTGGATAACCACCAGCACCTTTAACGATATTATCCATAACATAAATTGCATCATAGCGAATTTCAACTGTTACTAAAATATCAGGATGATGAACATCTACTTTTAATTGTTTTTTACTGTGATGAAAAATATATGTTGCAATCTCACGATTGATTTCTTGAGATTTACCAGGAAAATTTTTATCAGAACGTTTAGTATTGATTTTAAAAGTGGTTCCTGGATTACTTTCAATTATTTTTAATGCTGCTTGTTTTGCTTGCTCTAAATCTTTATTTATCTTATAAGCAACAGAAAATGAATAAATTCCAAATACTGTTTTTAATTTATTACATACAGCTTCATGATCTTCTCCATTTAAAATTACATACATACGATCATGCTGTAAATCATATTTTAATTGTTTAAACTCACATAATATTTCTTTTGTATTTTTTAAAAGACGATTAGTAAATAATTTACGATTTTTCCCTTTTGTTGTAAGCTCACCAAAACGAACTAATATATAATTTGCTTCCATTTTTTACCTCTGTTTCTTTAATTTTCTTAAACTCTCTTGTAAATAATAACAGAATTTATCAATATCTTCGATAGTCGTGTGTTCTCCAAAACTAATCCTTAACGCACTTGAAGCAATTTCTTTATCAAGATTAAGTTGTGCCATTATTCTAGAAATATTCTCACTTTTAGAAGAACATGCACTACGCGTTGAAAGATATATCTCTTCACTTTCCAAATCATGCAAAATAACTTCTGGTTTGTACCCTGGACAAGAAAAATTCAATATTGAACTAATACAACATGTTTCATCACTATTGATGATAACTCCTTCAATTTGATTTAAACATTTTCTTGCATAGCTATTGATCATCTTGATATGTTTTGCTTTATTATCAAAGTTTTCTAATGCTAGACGTAAAGTTTTTGCAAAAACAATATTACTGCAAGCATTTGATGTTCCACCACGCATACCAAATTCCTGTTGACCGCCATTGATTAGTGGTACAATTGTTGTCGATCTTCTTTTAAATAATAACCCACTTCCTTTTAAACCATATATTTTATGAGCAGAAAATGAAGCTAGGTCAACATCAGTTAAATCTATTGGCAATTTTCCTAATGCTTGTACCATATCAAAATGCAATTTTATTTTATCATATTTTTTAACAATTTGTTTAATTTCTTCAATTGGGTTAATTACCCCAATTTCATTATTTACATACATAATTGATACCAAAATCGTATCATCACGAATACTATCTTGTAACTCTTGTAAAGAAATACGCCCTTTTTGATCAACTTTTAAATAAGTAACTTCAAATCCAAAAGTCTTTTCTAATTCCTTACATGTTTCATAAACTGAAGAATGTTCAATTGCTGTTGTAATAATATGTTTACCACGGTTTTGATACTGAAAAGCAACACCTTTAATCGCTAAATTATTAGATTCACTACCACAACTAGTAAAAATCAATTCATCTTCTTTAACTTTAAGCATCTCACTAATCAATTTACGTGAATGCTCCATTAAACGATTAACCTCAATTCCTTTATCATACATTGAATCAGCATTAAAAAAATACTTCTCTAATAAATTATTATATGTCGATAAAACTTCTGGTCTAAGCGGTGTTGTTGCAACATAATCCAAATATATCATAAAACCCCTCCTTTTTATTATATGCAATTAAAACACAAAGTCCTACTCTGACTTTGTGTTTTTATTAATTAACATCTCATATGACCCTGGATCGATTTTTTCAATAATATCAACAGCGGTCGATAAAGCTTTAGTATATTCACCATTTCTAAATAATAACTCAGCTTTAGTTAATTCAGTATTTACTTCTAAAAACGAACTACGATAACGATTTCCATAAATAATTGCTTCTTCAACCATTTCCGCAGTTACAATTAAATTATGCACATTATCATATAATTTATAAATAACATCTCTAGCGGCATCTACTTGTTCTGATAATCTTTTTAGATCAATTGGACGATGACGTATAAATTTCATTATTTCATCAGCCTTTTGATAAGAATCATCAATATAATCTTTATATGACTCACTAATCATTGGTAAATGCTTATTTTTAATTTCTGATTTTATTTCCAATAAAACAATATTAATATTATCTAATTCATCTAATGCTCTTTTTTCTTCTAAGCGAAGTGAACTTTCTAGTTCATTATATTTAATCAAAGCATCATCAAAAGGTTGACAACGTGTAATTAAATCATTGAATTCATCAATTAAAGCACTATAAGAAAAATTCTTTGATTTAATTATTTCAGTTAATCGAGCTAAATCATCTACGATTGGTTTAAATTTGTTATACTCTCCGGCAATAGTAATCTTATAATCAGCTAATAAATAATTTTCTTGCAATTCAGCTAATGAACTAACTGTCTTTTTCAAACCATCATCTAAACGTTCAATATGACGATAGCAATTATTACGAGCTTCTTCATATTGATGAAAAGCAGTCTGTTCTTTTTCTAAATCACTAGTTAAATCATTTAAATCTTCAGTCATTTTTTCGATTGAAGCCCCAACATTTTCTAATTTTAAATCCTTAATATTTTGAATTGTTTGTTCTAAAGCATCACCAATTTGATTATATCTTGATGCTGCAGATAACTTTTCAATAGAAAAATCTTTTTCCTTCATTTCTTCAATAATTGCATATATTTCTTCTAAACGTTTAGGAATATATTTTCGAACAATAGAAATATATGTTGGTAAATCACGTAAATTAGCTGTTAAAATATCTACATCTTTTTCAATTTTACCTGCATATGTTTTAGCTTCATCAAAACGTTGATTATTCATCATCTCTTCAAGTACTACAAAACGTTCATCTATTTCATTGAATATTCCAGGAATACTTGGAACAAAATCTTCTATTTTAAAACGGACATTAGCAAAATTATCACTTGCAGCACGATATTTTTCTTTTATTTTAATTATTTCTAGACGTTGTTCATTTTCGACTTCAGTAATTACTTCAATCCTTTTTAATAAATCTTGTGATTTTGTTTCATAATTTGAAATTTCTTCTTTTAATTTATGTAATTTACTTTTAGCTCCTGTTAACTTACGATAATATAACTGTTCATCTATTTCATTAATCAAAGGAACGATATCATTAGTCTGAAAACTATTTAAATCATCAAATTCTTTTACATATAAATTATATTTTTCAAGTACTTCAGGCATATTTTTACCAATTCCTTTTACTCGTCCTAAACGATATTGAATTGGTAAAGATTTAACAGCATTCATTTGATTTTCTAATTCTATAATTTCTTTACGATACACTTTTAACTTAAACATTCGATATACTATCGTTGCAAAAATAACTAATAAAATACAAATACATACTATTATTACTGTTTGACTACCAAACTTCGCTAGCAAATCATCTAAAATTTTCATCTAAACATCCCTCTTTACACTAACCTTACTAATAGAGTATACCACAACATAACTAGCATGTCTAAAGAGAATTTACAATACTTTACATTATTTTTGCATTATTTCATATAGTTAGATAGGAGGAATTATTTAATGTCAAAAAAAATACTAGCCCCACTTCGTTCATATAGTGATAAAAATGTCTTATATATTTATCATAATTATCTTAAAATGTTTGTCCATCTTGATATTATCATGGTTGCATCAATTAGCAAAAATACGCTATCTTTTTTAACCGATAATTGTGATGGACTTTTACTAACTGGGGGTGTAGATATTGACCCTAGCTACTATCATGAAGATTTACATCCTAAAACAAAAAAAGAATTAGCATTTTTAGAACAATTAGAGTTTGATTTAATTAAATCATTTAGTCTCCAAAATAAACCAATTTTAGGAATTTGTCGGGGAATTCAAACTATCAATGTAGCTTTTAATGGTACATTATATCAAGATATTGATCAGCATGTTCAAAAAGAGATTACAGGTTATCATCATCTAGTAAAAACTAAAAAAAATACTTTACTAGAAAAGTATTTAGGTAAAAAGTTTATGACTAATTCATTTCATCATCAAGCTATCAATAAATTAGCTGATGGTTTTACTATTAGCGCAATTAGCGATGACAATGTTATTGAAGCAATTGAAAAAGATAATATTATTGGAATCCAGTGGCATCCTGAAAAGATTAATGATAAAATACAACAAGGAATTATAAAATTATTTAATGATTTATTGGAGGAAAAAAGATGATGAAAATTGGATTTATCGGTGTTGGTGTAATGGGTAAAGGAATGGTTAAAAATTTATGTAAAGCTAACTATGATGTTTCAATTTATACCAGAACAAAAGATAAAGTTTTAGACATCCTTGATCAAGTTACATGGTGTGATAGTATTAAAGAATGCGTTAAAGATAAAGATATTATCATGACTATGGTAGGATTTCCTAAAGATGTTGAAGAAGTATATTTTGAAAGTGACGGAATTATTGAAAATGTTAATCCTAATAGTATTTTAATTGATTTTACAACATCTACACCTTGTCTAAGTCAAAAAATTTATAAAATATGTAAAGATAAACAAATATTTAGCTTAGATGCTCCAGTTTCTGGGGGAGATATTGGTGCATTAAAGGGAACTTTATCAATTATGGTTGGTGGTGATAAAGAAATTTTTGAAAAAATCAAACCTGTATTAAATGTTTTAGGAACAAATATTAATTATGTTGGAAATGCTGGTAGTGGTCAACATACTAAAATGGCTAATCAAATTGCTATTGCCGGAACATTAGCGAGTGTTTGTGAAGCCATTAGTTATGCTAAAAAAGCTAATTTAGATTGTCAATTAGTCCTTGATTGTATTTCTAATGGAGCGGCTGGTTCTTGGCAAATGAGCAATAATGGTTATAAAATGTTAAAAGATGATTTTGAACCAGGATTTTATATTAAGCATTTTATTAAAGATATGGATATTGCTAAAAATGAAGCTGATCATAGTAACCTTGATTTGCCAGTTTTAAATGATGTTTTAAAAATGTTTAAAACATTACAAGAAAAAGGCTATGATGATTTAGGTACTCAAGCATTAATTAAATATTATCAAGATAGTTAGTTTTCTAAACTATCTTTTTTATTTGCTTTAATCATTGCTATTACCATAATTACCATAGCGATAAACTTATATAAATTAAACTTTTCACCTAAAAACAAAGCTCCTATATATGTAAATACAGGATTCAAACCTAATAAAAAACTTGTTTTTACACTACCTATTTCATGTACGGCTTTAAAATAAATTAATTGAATCAAAGCAAAACCAACACCAGAAAACAATATAAATAAGATCCATAACATTGTTGAAATATCACTTAGATTATTAGTCTTTAAAGTAAATAAATTTACTATCAATAATTCAATAAACCCTAGTAATAAATATTGGAAATTAAACGCTAAATTATCTTCTTTATTACATTCATGTTGCATCAATAAATTACCATAACAATATAAAACTACACCTAAAAATACCATTAAATAGCCAATATTCAATAAATTAAAATTAAATTCTAATGAAATGATAAAAGCACTTAATCCAAGTATTAAAGCAATTTTTTGATGTTTATTTATTTTTAAATGATAAACAAACATTCCAAGTGCTACTGTTACAATTGGTGCCAAAGCATTGATTATGGCATTTGAACTACCAGCAATTAAATTTAAGCCACTAAAAGTTAAAATAAAATTAAGACTAATCGATACTATTGAAACTTTTAATGCTAGTAGCCATTGATCATGTTTAAATGAAACATGTTTAATTTTCATAATCACAAAAATAACGATCAACGATAATAAAACCTTTAATGCTGCTAAAAAAATGGAGGACGTATAAACTAGCATATAACGCATTACTAAAACATTTATCCCCCAAATAAAACTAGCAAAAACAAGCCATATATAAATCATTAAATCACCACTTATATTATGAACATTTATTATTCATTTATAAGCTGGATTTCATTTTTTATTTGCTTACGATCTTGATTCAGTTGATTAATTAATTCATCAATTGAATCAAATCTTTTTTCATAACGAATCTTTTTAATAAAAAAAACAGTTACATTTTTACCATAAACATCTTGATCAAAATCAAAAATATTAACTTCTAAAGATATTTTTGTTAAAACATTAAAAGTTGGATTATAACCAAGATTAGCCATTCCTAAATATCTTTTACCATCAATTACAATAATAACGCCGTATACCCCATTTTTAGGTAAAAAATAATTATTTGCATCAATATTAACAGTTGGAAAACCTATCTTACGTCCATTTTTCAAACCATGAACAACTTTTCCACTAACACAATAATATCTTCCTAATAATTTTTCAACTAATTCAACATCACCATTTGTTAATGCTTCTTTTAAATATGATGAAGAGATTTTATGATGATTATATTCTTGTTTTTTGATTACAGATACTTCATAATCATTCTTTTCATTTTGGATTAATGTTTCAAAATTACCTTCTCCATTTTTTCCAAAATGAAAATCAAAACCACAAATTATATGTTTAATATTCGTTTTAACAATAAATTCATTAATAAAATCAAGTGCTCTCATACTTGCTAGCTCAAAATCAAATTTTAATACAAACAAATAATCAAAGCCATATTCTTCTAAAAACATCGCTTTATCATCTAAACTCATTAATTCTTTAAACGAAACATTTGCAAGATAAGACTTAGGATGTTGATCAAATGTCAATAATGCTTTTTTTAAATTTTTTTTATTAGCAACTTCAATAACTTTCTCTACTAATTTTTGATGTCCTAAGTGCATTCCATCAAAAAAACCTAACGCAACACAACTATCCTTTAAATCATTATTACATTCTTTATTTAAATAAATTATTTCCATTACCATAGTCCTCTAATATTTTTCAAATACCCATTACCATCAGGTCCATACATAGCTAGTACTTGGTTATTTTTATTACAAATAACTACTTGTTCATTGATATCAGACTTAATCTTTTTACCATGATAAACAATTTTTTCATCTTCAATAACAATTTTTCTATAACTATTTAATGCTTCTTCTAAACTAAGATATTCAAAATCACCATTTTCAATCTGCTCTAATGTATAACATTTTTCAATACTAAAATTACCTGATTTAGTTCTTATTAAATCTTGCATATGACCAGGATAACCTAATGCTTTAGCCAAATCAAAACATAACGAACGAATATACGTTCCTTTAGAACAACCAACTTTAAACTTAATTAAATTATCTTTTATATCCATAATTTCAAGATAATTAATTTCAACCTCTCTTGTAGGAATTTCTACTTCTTCACCATTTCTTGCATATTCATACAATTTTTTACCATTAACTTTAATTGCTGAATAAATAGGTGGTTTTTGGATTTGTTTACCTACAAAATTATTAAAACAATCAATAATTACTTGTTTATCTAAACTACTGTATTCTTTCTTTTCTAAAACTTTACCACTAGCATCATAAGTATCTGTACTTGTTCCTAAAGATAAAGTTGCAATATATTCTTTACTATCACTTGTTAAAAACTGTAAAACTTTTGTTGCTTTATTTACACATACAACTAATACTCCTGTAGCATCAGGATCTAAAGTACCACAATGTCCAACTTTTTTTGTTTTTAAAATCTTTCTTAATTTATTAACGACATCATGACTAGTCATGCCACTAGGTTTATTTATTAATATTATTCCGTCCATATTATCACCTTTAAACATTTTACATAGGATTATAATAAATTGCAAACATCTTTACTTTAATAAAAGAATTTTGTAGAATGATGGAGGTGATTAATATGACAATGAAAAAAGTATTAGGGTGTATTCGTAAAGCTGATCAAGAATTTGATATGATTCAAGATAATGATAAAATTTGTGTTGGTGTTTCTGGAGGAAAAGATTCAGTACTATTATTATACTGTTTATCTCTTTATAAAAAATTTGCTGATGTTAAATTTGATGTTGTTGGTGTTCATATTGAAATGGGATTTCCTAATATGGATTTTAGTGAAGTTGATGCTTTTTGTAAAAAGAATGAAATTGAACTTTATCATGAACCAAGTGATGTTTATGAAATTCTTAAATTAAATAAAACAGATGATGGTAGATTACAATGTTCACTATGTTCAAAATTTAAAAAAGCTCTAGTTATTGATGGAGCAAAGAAATATGGTTGTAATAAAGTAGCTTTTGCTCATCATGGTGATGATGCTGTAGAAACTTTATTTATGAATATGGTTTATGGTGGTAAAATTGCAACATTTACACCAAAAATGTATTTAAGTAGAACTGATATGAATTTTATCCGTCCCTTAGTATATGCTTATGAATCTGACATCGTTACAGCAGTAAAAGAAGCAAATATTCCTATTGTTGAATCAACTTGTCCAGCTGATAAACATACTAAACGTGAGGAATTTAAACAATTATTAAATGATTTATATAAAAAATACCCTCAAGCTAAAAATAACTTGCTTACTAGTTTAACCAATGAAAAAAATACGATGTTATGGAAAAAGACTCCTCGTAAAAAATAACAATTATCAATTTAATAACTTCTTTATAAAATACGATTCTTTTAGTAATTACTTATTTTTAAGAATCGTATTATTTTGTTTTTTTTAATTGCCATTTTAAATTTTTGCAAAAACATACTTTAAAATAAGATAAAATACAACTTCTATTAATCTATCCAAATATAAAAAATATTAGTCAACTGTAAACGGCTGATAAACAACATGAGTGATATAGAATGTAAACAAATTAGTATATCTATAATAAAATTAAAAAATTCACAAAAATAACAATAATTGACAATAGTAAAAAATTCCTAATAATAAACGAACAAAGCAACTGAAATTTAGCATAAAATAGAATGTATGTTTACAAGGTTAAAAACTATTTTTATATTTTCCAGACCTTCACATATTAAATAACAAAGATATAGGTAGTTAGGTATAAACTAAATATATATCTGCTTTCTAATATTGAATTCATTAAATAGATTCAAATAAAAGATGAAACGATTTTAAGACTTAGCATACATCTTTAATTTATAGCAACAAATAGTATAATTTTTTCATCATATTTTATATATGTTAAAAGGGTATTTTCTTATATGAAATACCCTTTTTTAATAATTATATTCTAACTAATTTATTTTTAAACATGTTTAATTACAAAATAATTCTTTTTACCACGACGTATTACAGTAGCTTCATTTCCAAAAGCATTTTCTTTTTTTACAACAAAGTCAACATCTTTGATTTTTTCACCATTAATTAAAACAGAACCACCGTTTACAAATTCTCTAGCTTCTCGTTTACTTTTTGCTCCACCACAAGTGATTAAAGCATCTAAAATATTTAAATCTTCATTTACATCAACACTTGGTACTCCTTCAAAACATACTTTTACTTGATCTAATGTAAGTGATTGAATTTGTCCTGAAAATAACATTTTAGAAATATTTTGTGCTTCTTCGTATGCTTCTTTACCATGTAAGAAAGTAATTACTTCACGAGCTAATGCTTGATGAGCTTCTCTTAAATGTGGTTGTGTTTTATTTTTTTCTTCTAATTTCATGATTTCATCTGGTGTTAAGAATGTTAAGAATTTTAAGTAATCAATTACTTTATCATCTTCTGAGTTAATAAAGAACTGATACATTTCATATGGTGATGTTTTTTCTTTGTCTAACCAAATAGCTTTACCATTTGTTTTACCAAATTTAGTTCCATCACTCTTAGTTAATAATGGCATTGTAAAACCATAAGCTTCTTTACCATCTTTTTTTCTAATTAATTCAATTCCTGCCGTAATATTACCCCATTGATCTTGACCAGCAACTTGCATTACACAATTTTTGTTATTATAAAGCCATTCAAAATCCATAGCTTGCATAATCATATATGAAAATTCTGTATATGTGATTCCTGCATCTAAACGACGTTTTACAATATCTTTGTTAAGCATATAGTTAACATTGAAATATTTACCATAGTCTCTTAAAAAATCAATAAAGTTAAGATCTTTTGACCAATCAAAGTTATTTACAACTTCAAATCCAAAAATATCTTGTGCTTGTTTTTTTAAACAATTAAAGTTATGTTCTACCGTTTCTTTAGTAATCATTGGTCTTTCAGTATCTGGTTTTGGATCACCAATTAAACCTGTTGCACCACCAACTAATAAAATCGGATTATGTCCAGCATCTTTTAAACGTTTAGAAATTAAAAAAGATGAAAAATGTCCAATATGTAAACTATCTCCAGTAGGATCAGTTCCAATATAAAAAGTCATTCCCCCATTATTTAATTTCTCTTCTAAATCTGGTGAACTAACATCCTTGATTAGCCCACGCCATACTAATTCATCATAAATCTTCATTTTTTATCCTCCATATAAATAAAAAAGATTTCATCTTAAAGGACGAAATCTCGCGGTACCACCTTTATTCATGTTTATAACATGCACTTTCAAAATAGATAACGGTATTACCCGTCTAGACTTTTCATCTAGAAACTCCAGAGTGTATTCATCAGTAGTACATCCTTGTTTACACCAGCCACAAGGTCTCTTAAATGCCTATTTTGACTACTATTTTCCTTCAACGTCATAATTGATTATATTCTAAAACAAAAAATAAGTCAATAATTCATCTTCAATGAATATCGCAAAATTATAATTCTTTTTTCATATAAATTACATCTTCCATTGGATTATAATAATAGGCATCACATTCTTGAAAACCTAGCTTTTTATATAAATGAATTGCTTCTTGTAATGGTTTGATCGTATCTAAAACCATTTCTTTATAACCATCATTTTTAGCAAGTTTTAATAATTCTCTTATCAACTTTTCTCCAATTTTTTGACCTCGATATTTATTTTTTACATACAATCTTTTCATTTCACAACAACTATTATCATAATGATGATATGCAACCATCCCGACTACTTTATTATTTTCAATACATACAAGTAGTCTTCCATTAGGATCAGTATACTTTTTTGCAAGATCAGCCAATTCCTCTCAAGATTTTGAAATGATAAATCACGATTCAAATATTCTGTATATTCATAGATTAATTCTTCTACTTGATCTATATATAAATCTCCATTAATAATTTTCATCCTATCACCTTATATTATAGTATCATAATATTTATTAAACTAAAATAAGCAGATAAAATAACATCTGCTTATTTAATAATATTTATTTAAGTCAATATTTTTATCAAGTTTACATATTAGATAAATAATTATTTATTATTTAAATATTCCTTAAATACTTTTTTCACTTTTTTTAAATCAGGATCACATAATAATGGTAAAAATTCTACTAATTTTTCAGGTTCAAAATCCCACCATTTTACTTTCAATAATATTTCAATTAATTCATCATCAAAACGTTTTTTAATAAGTTTAGCAGGATTTCCACCAACAACACTATATGGTTCAACATCTTTTGTTACTACTGAATAAGCACCAATTATTGCTCCATCACCAATTTTAACACCTGGCATAATCACACTTTCTCTTCCAATCCAGACATCATTACCAATAACAATGTCTCCTTTAAATGGCAACTGTGATAAATGTTCAGGTGTATTTTTATTCCATAAACCTCCAAAAACATTAAATGGGTATGTTGTTACACTACTAATTCGATGATTAGCTGGTCCCATAATAAATTTTGTTTTAGATGCAATCGAACAAAATTTACCAATAATTAATTTATCACCAAATTCTGGATAATTGAAAAGAACATTATTTTGTTCAAATTTAGTTGGATCCTCAATATCATCATAATATGTATAGTCACCGACAATAATATTTGATGCTTTTACAACATTTTTTATAAAACATGATGTTTTATATTCATTTAAAAAAATTTCATTTGGGTTTGGTATATAATCATTCATTACTTTTATCCTCCATTTTCTTTAAATTATCACTTCCTTTCTTCTTCCATATACCACAGCTATCGCTTTTATTTTTCTTATTTCTTTCATAAGTGTTCACCTCATATTAAAAAATGAATAGAAATTTTTCTATTCATTGGTAGAATTACGTTTAATAAACATGTGTCTTACAGCAATTTCCTTTGACTCAATTTTTTCATCATGTAAAAATTTAGTCAACAAACGAACTGCAAGTGCCCCCATATCATATACAGGCACATTTAAAGACGATAAAGTAGGTTTACACATAATTGAATAACTAGTATTCAACATCCCTACAACTTCCATTTCTTCAGGAATTTTAATTCCATTTTCCTGAGCTGCATTAATTACTGCTACACCATCTTTATCATACCCACAAAATACCAAATCATGCTTATGATTCTTAAAGTATTCTACAAAGTTTGGATAAGTATTTTCATAATGACTTGAACTTGTAAGGATTTGGTTTGTTGTAAAAACCTTATCATACTTTTTATATGTTTCTTTTATCCCTTCAATAATTTCATCACTCTTGATTAAATTTTGTTTTGGTAAAATATAAACAATATCATCTTTTCCTTTAGCTAAATAACGATCAACAATTTCTTCGGCTGCTTTTTTTACATCGATATAGATAGATCCAATATTATCACCAGATATCTTTTTTCCAATTACTACAATTGGTAATTTATATTTAACAATTGATTCAATCATTTCATCAATATTTTCATTATTAAATAAAATAACTCCATCTACTCTAGATTTAACCAAACGTTCTGTAATATCAGCAACTGTATTTTCATCACCAATATCATCAGTAGTGTACATATTGATATTATAATCTAAATGTCTTCCAGTATCACCAATACCCCCAATCATATTTTTTACATGAGCAAATAATGATTGAGGAAAAACAATCGCAATTGTTGTTGTTTTACTTGTAGCTAGTCCTCGTGCAATATCGTTAGGTTTAAAATCTAAGCGTTCAATAACTTCCAAGACTTTTTGTTTTGTTTTATCTCGAACAACACTAGAGCCATTAATTACTCGAGAAACTGTCGCAAGAGAAACACCAGCTTCTCTTGCAACATCATAAATCGTAACCTTTTTCATTAATCTTTTAAATCCTCAATGATAATATCTAATTCATCTTCGATATCATCCATGGCATCATCTAATTTTTTTACTGCATCAAAATCTTTGTCTTGAATTTTTGTCTTGATTTCACTTATTGTACTAGTTAAATCTGTACTAACTTTATTAACCGCTTCTTTAAAATTTGCATATTCATCACTTGATTTAATTGAGTTAGCTAATTGTTCTAATTTATCTTTTAAATTAGATAATTTAGCTCCTGTTGTTTCCTTAAATTCTTCTAAATCAAATTCTTCGATTGCTTGTTTGATTTCTTCAATTGTATTATTAACTAATGTTTCAATATCTTCTTTTGTCATATTTTGAGCTTTATCATATAACTCTTGAGATTTATCTTTAAGATCTTGTCTCAATTCACTTCCTTTTTTTGGTGCTAATAACATACCGATTACTGTTCCGATACCTACACCTGCAATAAATTTTCCAATTTTCATAATAATCTCACCTTTCTAAAATTTCTTTTTAAAAAAACTAATAATTGTTCCAATCAAACTAAATCTAGGACGTTTAGGATCAAAAAAACGTGCAATTGATTCTACTGGAGCATTCAATAATCTTAACTTATAAGAAATATCATCCATGATCTTTTCAGCTTTATTAATTGTATTTTGAGCCATTTCTACGGTATTACCAATTTGTTTGACTGTAATTGAACTACGAAGTAATAAAATACCTAAACAAACTAAAGCAAAAGCCCCTGACAAAATCAAAACACAGTAACAAATATCTAAAGCAGTCATAACTTTACCTCGACTTTCTAATTCATATTATACCACAATCTTAAATACTTATATAGAATTTTTTATTGCGATAACTTTTTCTTCCAGCTTATAAATATCTTTGCTCGACATAAACAAGAATACGACATCATCATATTGAGCCAACTCTTTAGCTGCTTCTTGATCTTCATTGATAACCTTTGCCCTTGGTAAATTTTTAGCTATATCATAGATATCAATGTCAATTCCCTCTTCTTTAACAGCATTTTCTGGAAATGGACAGAAATATGGATAATCAGCTAAATCCATAGCACGAGCAAATTCTACTGCAAATCTTGCTCCGCGTGAAAAACGATCCGGTTTAAAAACTGCAACGATCTTTTTACCAGGATATCTAACTCTAGTAGCTTCAATCACATATTTAATTGCAGTTGGATGATGAGCATAATCATCTACATAAATATTATTACCAACTTCGGTTACACTATAACGACGTTTTGTTCCTTGGAAAGTTGATAATTTATCTTGAATGTATTCACTATCCATATTTTCTAAATAACCAAGTGTAATAATTGCAAGTGAGTTATAAAGCATATGATTACCAAAGAACGGTAAATTAAAGTGCCCAAATAATTCATTATGAATATATACATCAAAAGAAAAACCTAAATTATTCTCAATTACATTTACCGCTCTAACGTCATTATAGTCATTTAAACCAAATCTCATAACTCTTTTTTCAAAATTTATTTTTTTAATATTTGGGTCATCGCCCCAAACAATTACAGTATCTTTTACTTGATTAGCAAATTTTTCAAATGACTCGATATAACGCTCTAAATTACCAAAATAATCAACATGATCTAATTCAATATTATTAATGATTGCATAATTAGGATAATAATGTAAAAAATGATCCTGAAACTCACATGATTCAGCAATAAAATATTTACTGTCTTTACATGCATGACCAGTTCCATCGCCAATTAATACTGTAGTTTTATCAAAATCTTCAAACAAATGATAAGCCATCCCTGTTGTCGTTGTTTTACCATGAGTTCCTGCAATACTAATTGAAATAAAGTTTTCCATAAATTTTCCTAAAAACTCAAAATAACGATAACATTTAACTGTTGGATTAGCTAATGCCGCTTTTACTTCTACATGATCATCGCTAAAAGCATTTCCAATAATAACAGTATAACCATCTTTAATATTATTAGCATCAAAAGAATAAATCGGAATATTTCTCTTTTTCAACTCTTCTTCGATAAAAATATATTTATCAATATCACTACCACAAACATCATTTCCAAGTTCATGAAGAATTTCTGCAAGTGGTGCCATTCCTGAACCCTTTATTCCTATAAAATAATACATTTATGTCACCTCGCCATCATTTTATCACAAAAACTAAATTACAATCAAATCTTTAGTATAACTATTTAAAACCTTACATCCATCTTTAGTAACTAAAACTAAATCCTCAATTCTTACACCAAATTTACCTGGTAAATATACCCCTGGTTCAATTGAAAAAATCATTCCCTCTTGAACTTCTAAATCAAAGTTTACAGAAACATCACCATATTCATGAACATCTTTACCAATAAAATGTCCTAAACGATGATTAAATTCTTTTCCATAACCAGCTTTAGTAATCAAATCACGAGCAGTTTTATCAATATCACAAAGTCTTACACCTGGTTTAATCATAGCTTCGGCTGCTTCATTAGCAGCTTTAACTAATTCATAAACTTCTTTAGCTTCTTGACTAACTTCTTTATAAAATACTGTTCTTGTCATATCTGAACAATATCCTTGATACTTACATCCCATATCAATAATAATACTATCCCCTGGTTTTAAACGACTATCGTCATTTTCATGATGAGGATTAGCACCATTGGCACCGTAGGCAATAATAGCATCAAAACTATTACCTTCTCCACCAAATTTACTATAAATATCGCCTAATTTTGCAGCTACTTCAAGTTCTGAAAGTCCCAAAGATACTTGATGAATCACTTCATGAATGGCTTGATCATTAATACGACTAGCTTCAATCATTAATTGTTGCTCACGATCATCTTTGACCATTCTTTTATAATCAACACATTTTGAACCATTAACAAACTTAACATCAGGCAATTTTTCCATTAGATCAAGTAAGAAATTAGCACTCCAATGCTTATCTACACCTATTTTTTTAGCATCTTTTAAATTATCAACAATTGTTTGTGTAGCATCATCTACATCACTATGCCAAACGATATCGATTCCTAAATCTTTATCGACAAAAAACAATTTATTAAAAAATAATTTATGATCACCTTTAGTTCCTAGCATTAAAACATACATTCTTTCACCAGGATTATTAACATAATCAATTAAATAATCAATTGATGAAGGTTCGCTGATCAATAAATAATCAAGACCAGCTTCCTTCATATTAGCTACAACACCATCAATTCTTTCTTTATTCATCTTCGATCACCGCAATTTTAAGTTCATCTAATTGTTCTTTATCAACTTTACCTGGAGCTTTAGACATTGGACATACAGCACTAGCATTTTTAGGGAACGCAATTACTTCACGAATATTTTCACTATTAGTTAAAATCATTGCAAGACGATCTAACCCTAAAGCAAATCCTCCATGTGGTGGTGTTCCATATTGGAATGCTTCAACAAACCAACCAAATTGGCTATCGATTCTTTCTTGTGTAAAACCTAATGCTCTAAAAGCTCTTTCTTGTAATTCTTGTTCATAAATACGTTGCGAACCGCCACCTAATTCAAATCCGTTTAAAACAATATCATAGGCATCAGCTAAACAATTAGCAGGATCGTTTTCAATTTTATCAAGATCGCTATCTTTTGGGCGAGTAAATGGATGATGAACTGCATAATAGCGTTTTGTTTCTTCATCATATTCAAACATTGGGAAATCAACGACCCATAAAAATGCATATTCATCTTGACGATATAATTTTAATTCTTTACCTAAATGATTTCTAAGTGCTGCTAATGCATCACAAACAACATTATATTTGGCGTCACTTACAAACAATAATAAATCATCATCACTAGCATCCATTGCTGTTAGTAAACGTGTCATTTGTTCATCGTTAAAGAATTTAGCAATTGGTCCTTCAGCTTTTCCGTCTTTAACTTTTAACCATGCTAGTCCTTTAGCTTTATATGTTTTAACAATATCTGTTAATTTATCAATTGCTTTACGAGAGAAATTATTGGCTTCTCCTTTAACATTTATTCCTTTAACGTGTCCATTTGCTTCTAAAGCACTTTTAAATACCATGAAATCTACATCTTTGACAACTTCATTTAAATTAACTAATTCTAAACCAAAACGAATATCTGGTTTATCAATTCCATATTTTTCCATTGCTTCATGCCATGTCATTCGAGGAAGTGGTAATTGTAAATCAATTCCTTTTACATCTTTCATCACCTTAGCAATTAATTGTTCACCAAGAGTAATGATTTCATCTGTATTCATGAAACTCATTTCCACGTCTACTTGAGTAAATTCTGGTTGACGATCTAAACGTAAATCTTCATCTCTAAAACAACGTGCGATTTGATAATAACGCTCGAATCCAGAAACCATTAACAATTGTTTAAATAATTGAGGTGATTGTGGTAAAGCATAAAATGAACCATTATGTACCCTTGAAGGGACTAAAAAGTCTCTAGCTCCTTCCGGAGTTGAACGATTTAAATATGGTGTTTCAATATCGATAAAATCATGATTATCTAAGAAATCACGAATACTACGAGTTATTTTATGACGTGTAATAATTTTATTTTGCATTACAGGTCTTCTAAGGTCTAAATAACGATATTGCATTCTTGCATCTTCACTTGCATCAGTATCATCACTTGTATAAATTGGCGTTACTTTTGCAGTATTAATGATATCAATTTGACTAGCTTCAATTTCAATATCACCAGTAGGCATATTTGGATTTTTTGAACTACGTTCGATTACTTTACCAACTACATGAATTACATATTCATTTTTAATATCTTTAGCTAAAGCTTCCATTTCTTCATTTAAAACGATTTGCGTAATTCCATAACGATCACGTAAATCAATAAATACTAACGAACCAAGATTTCTTTTCTTAGCTACCCATCCTTTTAATTCTACAATTTTATTTACATCACTTATTCTTAGTTCCCCGTTATTATGTGTTCTATTCATGATCATGTCCCTCCATATGATTTTCAATATATGCTACAATGTTTTCAATCGGTACTACATCTTGTGTTTTTGAATGTGTACATTTAATATTTACTACTTCATCTTCAACTTCTTGATCACCGATAATCAAAGCGAAGTGACTATGCATACGATCTACTGTTTTAAATTGTGCTTTTAACGAACGGTCTTGATAATCCATATCAACACTAAAACCATTTGCTCTTAGCATTGTTGTAATTTGCATAGCAAGATCTTTAGCCTTATTTCCAAGAGGCATTACATAAACATCTAATCCCTCATCTTCACTTAATTCCTCATCCATTGCAATTAATAAACGTTCCATTCCAAAAGCAAAACCAACACCTGGAGCCTCTGGTCCATTTAATTCACTAATTAAACCATTATAGCGACCACCGCCACCAACTGTTGAACCAGCTCCTAAACGAGGATCATCAGAAATAACTTCAAAGACAGTGTGACAATAGTAATCTAATCCTCTTACTAAATTTGTATCTAATTCATATTCAATTTCTAAATCATCCAATAATTCGCATACTTTATTAAAATGTTCTTTAGCTGTTTCACTTAAATAATCAATTGTCTTTGGTGCATTTTTCATTGATGGATGATCACGGTCTACTTTACAGTCTAAAATACGTAAAGGGTTTGTTTCAAAACGATTTTTACAATCACTGCATAATTCATCTAAATATGGTGCAAAATGTTCTTTTAATGCATTACGATAAGCTTCTCTACTTTGTTCATCACCTAATGTATTAATATGTAATTTTACGCCTTTTAACCCTAATGCTTCAACTAAAGTAACTGCCATAGTCATACATTCTACATCTAAATATGGTGATTCATAACCGATCATCTCTACGCCAAATTGATGGAATTGACGTTGTCTACCATTTTGAGGACGTTCATATCTAAACATTGGTCCAATATAATATAATTTTGTTATTTTATCTGGGTTAGAAAACACTTTGTTTTCTACATATGCTCTAGCTACACCTGCTGTTCCTTCTGGTCTTAAAGTGATTGAGCGTCCTTTTTTATCATTGAATGTATACATTTCTTTACTAACAACATCAGTTGTATCACCAACTGCACGATTAAATAATTCAGTATGTTCAAAAATTGGTGTTCTTATTTCTTTAACATTATAGTTAGCACAAATTGTTCTAATTAATTGTTCTAACATCTGCCATTTTATTGTCTTATCAGGCAAAATATCTACTGTTCCTCGTGGTGCTTTATACATCATCGTTTTCCTCCTTTTAAATATAAAAACGTCCTTAAATAAGGACGTTATTCACGCGGTACCACCTTAATTCATGTTATCAAACATGCTCTTTTGTCTTAACGCGACATACGTTTACTCCTACTAATTTCAAAGTAACTCCTCCCAAGTGTCCCACAGCCTTCTTTTAAATACTTTCACCAACCGTATTTTCTCTAGAAAAAGACTTAGCTGTTTAATCTTGTTCATTGGATTAAGTTGATTATATATAATATTTTTTAAAATTGCAAGTTTATTTAATGTTTTAATGAATAACTCTTTTAACTTCAAAAATTCCTTGAATTTTAACAACATTATCCATTGCCTGTTGCAAACGATAAGCATCTTCAACTGATATCTTTAATTTAATAATTGCTTTCATATCAACAACATCAGCACGAATATTTAAGATATTTATTTTTAATTGACCTAATACCGTAATTACATCATTCAATAAATTAGTTCGATCCAAACCAGTAATCTCTAAATCAGCTTGAAATTTCATCGTTGAAATCGAAGCAAAATCCCAATACACATCAATTAAGCGAGCTTGAATTTCCGGTACTTTAATATTTGGACAATCTTTACGATGAACTTTGATTCCTTGTCCTTGAGAAACAAAACCTAATATTTCATCACCAGGAATTGGATTACAACATTTAGATAATTGTATTTTCAAACCATCAATTCCCTTTACAACGACACCAGAATTACCCCTACTACTTTGTTTTTCATTAATTTGATTATTTCTTTGTAACATCTTTGAAAGATTATCAAAGAAACCTCTTTTTTTAGGAACAACACGGTCAATCAAAGTCATGATTGGTAAACTCTTTTTACCAATAAAATACAAAATATCATCAAAACTACGAGCTCCAAATGATCCTAAAAAACTTTTATAAGTATCAGGATCCATATATTTCTTTTCATCTAATTGACGTTTTCTAAGCTCTTCTCTTAAAATTTTACGACCATCTTCAATTAAGTCTTTTTTAGTTTCAGCTTCTTTTGACGCAATAAATTGTCTAATTTTATTACGAGCCCCAGCCGTACGAACAAATTTTAGCCAGTCTTCACTTGGCCCTTGTGATTGTTTATTAGTTTTTATTTCAACTACATCACCAGTCTTTAATTTAGTATCGATTGGAACCATAACATTATTAACAATTGCTCCAACAGCTTTATGTCCAACTTCAGTATGAATTCGATAAGCAAAATCAATTGGTGTTGAACCATTAGGTAGTTCTACTATCTTACCTTGTGGGGTTAAAACATATACATTAGCTTCAAAAATATCTCTTTTTAATGAATCATAATATTCTTTAGCATCGCCATCTTTAATATCATCACTTAAAGAAATAAATTCTCTTAGCCATTGTAATTTTTCACCAATTTCTTGTTGTTCTTTTTTAGATGAATAGCCTTTATTTTCTTTATAACGCCAATGAGCCGCAACCCCTAATTCAGCAAGTTCATCCATTTCTTCAGTTCTAATTTGAATTTCAAAAGTATTACCATCTTCACCGATTACTGAAGTATGCAATGATTGATACATATTTGGTTTAGGCATTGCAATATAATCTTTAAAACGTCCTGGAATTGGTCGATAATGATCATGAATTACTCCTAAAATACTATAACAATCCATCTTATCTTTAGTAATGATTCTTAATGCATATAAATCATATAATTCATCGAATCTTTTCTTTTTAACAAACATCTTTTTATAAATACTATAAATTGATTTTGCTCTTCCTAAAATTCGATATTCATAATTATTTTCATCAAGCATTTTCTTTACCTTTGCCATCATTTTAGCTACTGATTCTTTTCTTTCTTCTTGCTTAACTGCTAAAAGATTCGAAATTTCTTTAAATGCTACAGGATCTAAATAATATAAACTTAAATCCTCAAGTTCTGTTTTAATATCATTGATCCCTAAACGATGAGCAATCGGTGTATAAACTTCTAATGTTTCTCTTGCTATCCTTTTTTGTTTATGAGGAGGCATGTATTGTAAAGTTCGCATATTATGCAAACGATCAGCAAATTTAATCAAGATAACACGAATATCTTTAGCCATAGCGATATAGATCTTACGATGATTTTCCGCATAAACATCAGCTTCATCTTTAAAAGGCATTTTCCCGATTTTAGTAACTCCTTCTACTAATGTCGTAATTTCTAAACCAAAACGCTCAACCATTTCGTCATGACTAACATTACAATCTTCCATAACGTCATGAAGTAATCCGGCTGCAATTGTTGCTGGACCGGTTTGTAATGTCGCTAAAATATAAGCTACCCAAATTAAATGATTAGTATACGGTTCGCCGCTTTTTCTTTTTTGATCTTTATGTTTATCCATAATAAAATCATATGCTTGTTTAATTAAAGTTAGACTATCTTTATTAGTAATATACTTACCACACACATCTAAAATATCATCAATTGAAACAACATCATTAGCACCTTTATATTCCGCCATAAACAACACCCCCTAATCATTTTTATCACTACTTTTAATACTTTAACAATGAATAAACATTATATCCTTGTAATCTATCTCTTCCTTTTAAATCCTCAAGTTCAATTAAAAAAGCAATTCCAATTACTTTACCGCCTAATCTTTCAACTAATTTAACTGTGGCCTCAACTGTTCCCCCAGTCGCTAGTAAATCATCAACAATAATTACATTCTCTCCTGGTTTAATACTATCTTTATGAATATGTACCTCATTTTTTCCATATTCTAAATCATATGATTCATTAATAGTCTCACGTGGTAATTTGCCAGGTTTTCTAACGGGAACAAATCCGGCATTAATATTGTAAGCAACCGGACAACCAAATAAAAAACCTCGTGCTTCCGGACCTGCTACAATATCAACCTTTGCCTCTAAGTTATTTGCCCATGAAACAAATTGGTCAATTGTTTCTTTAAATGCATCTTTATCTTGCATCAATGGTGTTACATCTCTAAAAATAATTCCTTCTTCAGGAAAATCCTTTATATCAGCTACATACTTAGTTAAATCCATGTTCAATTTTTTCTCCTTTATTATGATATATAATTATATCATTTTTATTTTTTAAATAAAACTATTTAATTTCTTCAATAATAATATTAATCGATTCAACATTATTAAACACATTAATATTAAATTTACCAATTAAACTTATAGTTTTTGCATCTTTATATTGTTCATATAATTTTCCTTGATTAAAGTACAATGCTTGTACTTTTGCTTTAGGCAAATCAAGATCAAAACGTAAATGTTTACCATTAGATAATTGAATAACTTTATTTACTACTAAATCCTTAACATAAAAATACGTTTCTTCATTGCCATTACCTAATGGTTCAAGCAATTCTAATTGTTTTACACTATTTTTACTTATTTCATCACTAAAGACTTCAATTGCATCAATCAAAGGTGGTTGATAATTTTCTAATTTTTCATCTAAATATATCTTCAAACGCGATTTTAAATTTTCAACATTTTCTTTACTTACACTAAAACCTCCAGCTAGTTCATGACCACCATAACTATCAAGAACATCTTCTACTTCTTTAAAAATATTATTTAAAGATAATCCTTCAATTGCCCTAGCACTTCCCTTATATATCTTTTTATTTTGATCAAAACTCATGACAAAACTTGGCCGATTATATTGGCGTGTATATTTTCCAGCTACTAAACCAATTAACCCTTCATGAACTTCATTTTCATAACAATATAAAAACTTATCATTAGCATCTAATGAAGCTAACACTGTTTGATATTGTTGGTTCGTCATCGTTTGTCTTTTACTATTAATTTCAATAGCTTTGCTACTTACTGCTTGTAAAATGCCTGTTGAAGCATTTTGTAGAAAATATTTAACAAGATGATTAGGATTAACTATTTCACCAAGGCGTCCAAATGAATTGATTTTAGGAGCAATGATAAAGCCGATACTTGTCACATTATATTTTTGATTATTTCCTAATAATAATTCTAATTGGGGGAATTTATTTTCTTTCATAAATTCAAGAGCTCTTTTAACTAATGAACGATTTTCATCAAGTAATGGCATCATATCTGATATTGTAGTAATCGCCGCTAAACAAAATAAATATTTATCGTGTTTGTTTAACAGGGCACTAGCTAATTTATAGGCAACAAAGCCACCTGAAATTGGTTTATATGGATAATCGGGAGAAATTGCTGTATGAATGATTGAAAAAGCATTTGGTAAATTATCATCATGACTATGATGATCCGTTACAATAACATCAATTCCTAGTTCATTAGCTAAATCAATTGCTTCATTAGCTTTAATTCCATTATCAACTGTAATAATCAAACTATATCCTTTAGCTGCCATTTGTTCAACACGTGTAACATTTAAGCCATAACCATCTTGTAAGCGACTAGGAATATGATAACCTACTTCCACCCCTAATTGTCTAAAAGCTTCAACTAAGATGGATGTTGCTAATATCCCATCACAATCATAATCGCCATAAATACATATTTTTTCATTGTTTTCAATTGCTTCATGAATTCTTTCTAATGTCATTTGAGCTTCTGAAAATAATGAAAAATCATGATAGATCAAACGATTTGAAAGTAATGAATCTACTTGGGGGTTACTATAGTTTTTATATGCAAAAATTTTAGCTAACAGTGAATTTATCTTATATTCTTGCATATAGTGTTTGTAGTCTAAATCATTTAAAATTTGCCACCTCATAAATACTCCTTTGTTTTCAAATAAAAATAGTTGCTTAAGCAACTACTTTGAAATTAAATCAGAAAAATCATTGATACTCAATCGAGATGCTTCTTTAATAACTTGTAAACTTAAATAATCAAATATTTCTGAAAAATCAAGATTCATGATATCATCAATAATTTCACACATTGGAATAGCATCTCTTTGTTTCCATTTACGTTCAAATAAATAATTCTTTATTTGTTGTTCAGAAATATTATGAATATTTTGTTGTTTAAAATCACGGGCTTTTAATTTAATTAAAAAATTAAGATCGCGTTTATTAAATTTAAAATCATTTATCGATTCCATATTAGCCCTCCATTTCAAAATCACCTAAACATTATATGACAAATTTCATCAGAAAGGAAGTGCTTTATGAAAAGAAAACTAATAAATTCTTTTATTATTCTTTCAATCAGTTCAACTCTAGCTAAAATATTCAGTATTTTAAATAGAATTATTTTATCTCGTCAGTTAAGCAGCGAAGCAATGGCTCTATATATATTAGTTATGCCTACAGTATCTTTATGTATTACATTAGGACAATTAGGAATTCCTTCAGCTGTATTTAGATTAGTTGCCAATCCTAAATATAATAATAAAAAAATTATTATTTCAGCTTTTGCAATTTGTTTTTTTACTTGTGTAATTGTTTCCAGTTCTCTTTTATTTGCTTCTAAATTTATCAGTCATAATTTATTAAGGAATGAAAATGCATTTTATCCTTTATTATCATTAGTCTTATTTATTCCTTTAGTAGGAATTAGTGGAATTATCAAAAATTATTTTTTAGCTAAACAAAATGTTTTTTTAGTAGCTAAAGCTGGTTTTATTGAAGAAGTTGCACGTTTGGGTTTTAGTTATTTGATGATTAGACAGTTTTCATTTTTAACAGATCAATATTTAGTTAGTTTTGCAACATTAGCAATGTCAGTAGGTGAGCTTTGTTCTATTATATATATGTTATTTCGTTTAGGTAATCATCAAATTGATAATTTTAAGCGTTCTAAGATTTTTGATAATTTAGTATTAAAAGATGTTTTAAATATTGCGATGCCCTTAACTGGTTCGAGGTTATATCATTGTTTAGTATCGTTTCTTGAACCAATTATTTTAGTTTATGTTTTAGTAAAGTTTAATTATAGTGAAAGTATGATTCATCAACAATATGCAATTATTAGCGGTTATGTTATTTCCTTATTAGTAACCCCGACTTTTTTTAATAATGTTGTTTATCGCCTATTTTTACCGATCATTACTGATGATGTTGTTTATTGTAAAATAAAAAGCGCTAGAAAACATATGTTATTTGCATTGTTTATTTGTTTATTGATTAGCGTTCCCTTTACTTTGATCTTTTATTTTTTCCCTGAGTTTTGTTTAAAGTTTTTATATAATACAACTGATGGTGCTAATTATCTTCGTTACATGGCTATTCCTTTTACTTTATTTTATTTACAAACGCCTCTTAGCGCCTTATTACAGGCATTAAATAAAAATAAGCTAATGTTTATCATCAGTATTATTGAATGTAGTTTAGAAATCGTTCTTATTTATGGATTAAGTCATTATATTGGGGTATTTAGTATTGCAATTAGTTTACTTGCTGGTTTATTATCTACTTTATTAATTAGTGCAGCTGCATGTTATCGTTACTTATTTTTAAACAAACTAAAAACGTAAGAAAAATCTTACGCTTCATTTAAATAATTTTTAATTCCTGCAAATACTTCATCACTAATAACATGTTCAATTTTACAGGCATCTGCTTCGGCAATTTCTTTAGATACATTAGTAATTTTCATTAAAAACTCAGTTAAAATACGATGTTTTTCATAAACATATTTTGCTTTTTGATTTCCTTTGTCAGTTAAATTTATATGTCCATTATCATCGATTACAATATAACCTTCTGCTTTTAAAATCCCAACTCCACGACTAACACTAGGCTTACTAAATCCTAAATGTTTAGCAACATCAATTGAACGAACGAATTCATTTTTATTTTTTAAAATTAAAATTGTTTCTAAATACATTTCTCCAGATTCTTGCATAATAAAAACCTCCATTATTAGTATAACAATAATTTAAAAAAAAGAAAACCAGAATACTCTGGTTTTTAAGCACTAGGAATAATAATTATAATGGCTAATTAGTATGTTTAAATATTCCTATTTTTTTAAATAAATCGATAATTTGAAGGTTTTTTTGATTTATTTTGTTGAATATAAAATCAAAAGTTTTAGGTATGTTTGAAAGGATATTTTGATTTTATATAGTTATCATTCGCTAACCAACTATATGTTAGCACATTCTAACATTTTAGTCAAGTCTATTTAAATAATTGATAAAAACTTTTATCACCTAAATAAACAGCTTGTTTGTTTAATTCATCTTCAATTCTAAGTAATTGATTGTATTTAGCAATACGATCAGTTCTTGAAGCTGAACCTGTTTTAATTTGACTGGCATTTGTTGCTACTGCAATATCTGCAATTGTTGTGTCTTCGCTTTCTCCTGAGCGATGAGAAATAACTGCTGTGTAATTAGCTTTTTGCGCCATTTCAATAGCTTCTAATGTTTCTGTTAATGTTCCAATTTGATTAACTTTGATCAAGATAGAATTAGCAACACCTTTTTCAATTCCTTGTTTTAAACGTGATGTGTTAGTTACAAAGAAATCATCACCAACTAATTGAACTTTATTTCCTAATTTTTTAGTTAAATAATCCCAACCATCCCAATCATCTTGATCTAGTCCATCTTCAATTGAAATAATTGGATACTTACTACATAATTCATCATAAAAATCAACTAATTCTTTAGATGTAAATTCCCTATTACCTTCTCCTGGTAAAACATATTTACCATCATGATAAAATTCACTACTTGCAACATCCATTGCTAGTTTTATATCTTTACCAGGTTTGTATCCAGCTTTTTCAATTGCTTCTAAAATTGTTTTAATAGCATCTTCATTTGAAGCAAGATTAGGTGCAAAACCACCTTCATCACCCACGGCAGTATTTAAACCTTTTGCTTTTAAAACTGATTTTAATGCATGGAATACTTCTGCTCCCATTCTAATTGCTTCTTTAAATGTTGGAGCACTAACAGGCATGATCATGAATTCTTGAAAATCAACATTGTTATCAGCATGGGCTCCACCATTAATAATATTCATCATTGGAGTTGGTAAAACATGACTATTAACACCACCAATATAACGATATAGTGGCATATTTAAACTTTTAGCAGCACACTTAGCTACTGCCAAAGATACCCCTAAAATAGCATTAGCACCTAATTTACCTTTATTTTTTGTGCCATCTAGTTCAATCATTTTAGTATCGATTTGTCTTTGAGCAGTTATTTCCATATCTAATAATGCTGGTGCAATGATTTCATTTACATTATTTACAGCTTTACTAACTCCTAAACCTAAATAACGATTTTTATCACCATCACGAAGCTCTACTGCTTCATAAATTCCTGTTGATGCCCCGCTAGGAACAATCGCTCTTGCAAATGCACCACATTCACTACTTACTTCTACTTCAACTGTAGGATTTCCTCTTGAATCTAATACTTCTCGAGCATATATACTTTTAATTTTACTCATTAATTTTTCCTCCTTTTGATTTTTTAAATCAGGTGACTAAGCTGATTTAGAAAAAATCATTTATTCACACGAAGTTAGTTGTTTCTAACTAATTACAGGTTAGCATAATCTAACTTATGTTTCAAGCAATTTACAAAAATATTTTTATTTTTTGATTTTTATAATAAAAAAATTGTCGATTTTCTTAGTTTTCTAGTTGAAGTTTCATTGACTTTGAAGCATCTTTATTCTATACTTTACTCAGGTGATTTTAGTTCGCCTTAAAATAGTGTGACTAGCTATTTATAATCGAAAACACGAAGGGAGTTAGAAAAAATGATTTATTCACACGAAGTAGAAGAAATGTGTTGTGTCAAACAAGGTGCTTCACATGGTTGTGCTCCAATTCCTGAAGAAGGAAAATGGGTATATTCTAGAGAAATTAAAGATATCTCTGGTTTAACACATGGTATTGGTTGGTGTGCTCCTCAACAAGGTGCTTGTAAATTAACATTAAATGTTAAAGAAGGTATCATTGAAGAAGCATTAATCGAAACTATTGGGTGTTCAGGAATGACTCACTCTGCAGCTATGGCTTCAGAAGCATTAGTTGGTAAAACTTTATTAGAAGGTTTAAATACTGACTTAGTTTGTG
>OLNH01000216.1_pt1 | contig 58776 bp, 67 predicted proteins | sample 1643101 | NCBI WGS metagenome assembly OLNH01 (sample SAMEA3136758, study PRJEB25190) | human gut metagenome | biome: human gut; feature: human-associated habitat; material: faeces | place: Austria | collected 2013 | reverse complement strand
AATAAACTCTTATCTGGAATTAATCTTAAGTTCAAGAATGCTGTTACTAATTCTTTGTATGCATTGTTTACTTCTTCTTGCATTGCATTATCATCGTTATATACAACATTAGCTTCATTTAATTCTTTTTCAAATGCTGCCCATGTATCTGTTGAATATTTACTTGAATCTAATCCTGTAACATCATCGATAAATGCTTTTAATGCTGTTTTATCACCTTTTACAAAGTCTAACATATGCATAGCACTTGCAAGTCTATCAAATGCTGCATTTACTTCATCTTGAGTAGCGCTTGCATTATTATAAACTGCATTAGCTTCATCTCTAGCTGCTTTGAATTCATTTGCAACTACTGGGATTACTTTTTCTAAATCTTTATCAGTAACTGCATTAGCTAAATCTACTGCAATCTTTAATGCTGTTTTATCAACTTCTTGAATATCTTGATCATATAATATTTTTGCATAATCGATTTCGATATCGCTTGAAGTTGAATTTTCATTTTTATTTCTAGTTGCTGATACTTTAATTGTATGTTGACCGTATTCTAATCCAGTAACAGAGAATAATAATTGTTGATATAGAGTACTTGGATTATAAGCATCAACTTGAATTACTTCACCATCATCTACAGTAATATCATAGATTCCCATCATTGTATCTTTATTTCCATAAAGTTCAATTCCTGTTCCTTCAAATGTAATTGTGAAATATGGTACAATATCTCCTTCTTGATAACGAGCCCAATTGAACCAATGTTCATCTCCGTTATAGAAACGATCTGGATATCCTTGACTTACGCCCCATTCACCAACAAAGTTAAATTGATCTACACCTGTTCCAACTTCTGAATCATTAATAATTTTATTTGATTCAACAAGTTGATCCATAGCTGCTTCTAATTTATCAATCATTGCATTGATTTGATCTTGTGTTGCATCTGCAGCTAATGCTTTTGCTTCTTCAATTGCTTTAGCTAATACTGCATAGCTAGCTTCTGTATAAGAATCACTTGGTAAACTTTCTGCTTCTTCTAATGTATATCCTAATAATTGTCTATTAGGTACTTCTTCATCAAGAAGTTCGCATTGAGCATATAACATATAATGATCAGATAAACCTTCATTTACTGTTTCTACTGTATTAATTTTGATATTTCTAGTTGTGATAATGTTATCTATTTCACGGCGTGAACCTTCTGCAGTATCTCCAATAGTTTCTAACCATACATCATCTTTACCATTTGCAATATTGTAATTCCTTAAGAATGGATAGAATTCTGAATTAGAATCACCTGTATTGAAATCACCTGTTAAAATCTTGTATGGTGTTGGATCTGCATCCATTGCATTAATAATAGTTTCGATTTGTTGTCTTCTTATATCTGAATTTTCATAAGAAAGATGTGTACTATAAATAGCAATTGTTTTTCCATCTTTTTCAAATTCTGCACGAGCATAAGCTCTTCCTTCAATACCTGGTAGGCTAGGTAATGATGCTCCAGATTGCCCACTTAATTCATTTTGTGAAACAATACCAACACCATATTCTCCACCACCATAATCAATTGCTTTTTGGAAATGTGAATAACCAAAGTATCCTTGATTTACAAATTCTTGCATCATATCGTAATTATTACGACTTGTAAATACATCTACTTCTTGCACACCTGCAACAGTAATTTGTTTTTCTTCCATCAAATCACTTATAGCAGCTATATTTGGATTTCTATTGGCTGCAATGTTAAATGAAGCAATATTAATTTCATTTGATTTTAATTCTTTCTTCAATCCTTCTCTTGCTTTTACTAATGCATAATAAGCACTATTAATTTGAGATTGAGTTGCTTCATCATTAGCATATACTTCTTTAGCAACAGCTAATGCATCTTCCAATTCTTTCCATGATTTTTCTGTATATTCATCTTTTTCTAAACTTTCAGCAGCATCAATTTCAGCTTTTAATGTTTCTTTTTCAATTATTACTACAGAACCATCATAAATTGCTTTGATTTCTTCTGCTTCTAAAGCACGATTATATATATTAAGTTCATCCATAGAACCACTCATGTTTCCAGGACTATTAATATCATTATTTACTGCTGCACCAATTCTTTGTACTGGACAATTGATAGTTGTAGATACTTTATCAATATATTGACCATCAACATATAATGATGTTCCAGTAGAATCACCTACAAACGCTACATGTTTCCATTCACCCTCTGGAAGAGAATAATCAAAACTTGAATCAACAACACCATAAATACTAACTCCTAATTTTTTAGTATTTTTGTATTGTTCTAGTTTAATATCTCCTTCACTTCCACCGAATAATACGGCATTTGTATGTGGATTAGTTCCATTTTTTACCCAACAAGCAACTGTCCAGTCACCTTTTACCTTACCTAATCCTAAATCTACATAACCTTTTCTATTGAAATCAAGTGCACTTCCTTTAACACCATCAATCCAGCCTACTTCTCCTTGGAAAGTTCCAGTATACTTACCTTCTGTATCAGTAATTGTATTACCTTTACCTTCATCTAAGTTCCAGATTCCATTTACTGGTTCATATGGTACTTCCCAGATGTCTTCATCTTTATTGAATTTGATTCCCTGGTTTTCTAATCTTTCTCCATGAGCTATTAATCTTGGTTTATATGTATCCCAGCTTCTTAGCTCTTTTGGTGTCCAGCCAATTTCAGCATGACTTAATATTTTTGGATAAACCATATAATCTAAGGCTTCTGCATTTCCTATTGTTTCTGTCCAAATACATGCTTCTATTCCAATAATATTTTCTTTATCACCATAATTTGTTGGATCCCAGCTATATGTATCTTCTATAGAATTATATCCAGCCCATTGTAATCCAAGTGGACAATCACTATCATACTTCATATCCATATATGCATAGTCTGCTGGTGAAACTACATATTTGATACCATCCATCAATTTAGCATTTCCTGTTGACCAGAACTGTGTTACTGTTCCTTCTTTATCTTCTACCACACCGTCATAGTTTTGCCATCCAATTGGTGTCTTTCCATATTTTTGGGTTATTTCTGTTACTCTGTTCATGAAATATGCATAATCTTCTGATGATGTTGAATGTGCTTCATCTCCTCCAATATGGATATATTTTGATGGTGAGATTTCTGATACCTGTCTGAATACTTCATCTATGAATTCATATGTTTTTTCATTATGACATTCAAATGTTGAAAATCCGACATCGATTCCTTCATATGGCTTAGTATTGTCATAGTTTCCTGAATGTGGTTTTCCATCTTCTGTACTGTTCAAGAAATTCAATGATACAAGCGCTGCCCATGAATGTCCTGGCATATCAAACTCTGGAATGATTTCAATATAACGATCTGCAGCGTATGCTACAATTTCTTTATAGTCTTCCTGTGTATATTGTCCGGCTTTGATTCCATTGATACTTGTTGAAGTTTGAGCTCCAATTGTATTTAATTTTGATAAATCTTCACCGTACATACTGCCTTTGATTTCTAGACGCCATCCCTGGTCATCACTTAAATGAAGATGTAATTTGTTCATTTTATATTGTGCCATATTATCGATATAGCGTTTTACATCTTCTACTGAAAAGAAGTGTCTTGTCACATCAAGATGTGATCCACGATATTCATATTCAGGTTTATCATCGATATTTGAACATGGAATATCCCAAGATACACCTTCTACTAATTCTCTTTTTTCAATATCAGCTGGCAAAAGCTGTCTTACAGTTTGAACAGCTCTAAATGCTCCAGCAGGCTGATTTGCTGTAATTTCCACCCCAGCTTCTGTAGTTTTAATCTTATAGCCTTCTTCACCTAAATCGCTTTCTGAATCTGAAATTACGATAGCGATATTTCCAGTTCCTTCATTGTCCCCTTTGATAACAGGAAGTTCATATCCTGTAGAAGGTCTAAGCTTGCTGGCAAGATATTCCCCAACATTTTCATATAATTCATCAGTTTGTTCATCATCCAAACCTTTGACATAGATATTTGTGTCTTCACTGATTGTAAATTTGTCTTGCGTTACCTCATAGTCTACTGGAAGAGGTATTAATTGTCGTTCCAGACTAGCAGGTTCTTCTACAGCGTTAACTGGCTGTATAGGCATAGCAGTTACAGTAGTAAAAGACATAAATGCGGCTAATGTTAGTGCCAACAATTTTTTCATTTTAAATTTTTTTATTAAACTCATTTGCCTTTTCCTTTCTTTAAAAATTAATTTTTAAATATCCCCGTAATTACCATAACTGTACTATAAATAAAACTCCCACCTCCTTTTTCTATGTTATTCAAGGTCATGCCTACCAAAAGTAACATCCCTCTCTATAGCATGTACTAACATAAGTATAACACTGAAAAAATATTTTAAATATTTAAAAAAAATGTAATATAAAATACAATTTTTTTATCTCATAATAAAAGGTACCTGCATATAGGTACCTTCATCAATTAAATTTTTTGTAAAAATGTTCGATATGCTAAATACGCTTCATAAACATCAACTTTACTTACAATTTCCATTGGCGCATGCATATTTAAAACCGCAACCCCAGCATCAATAACATTCATATTATAATTTCCAAGAATATAAGCGATAGTTCCGCCACCTCCTTGGTCAACTTTACCAAGCTCTGCAGTTTGATAATAAACATTTTCATCATCTAAGATTTTTCTAATTTGCGCAACATATTCAGGGTTTGCATCATTTGATCCACTTTTACCACGAGACCCAGTATATTTATTGAAAACAATTCCTCTTCCTAAATAAGCAGCATTTTTCTTATCATTAACACTTAAATATAAAGGATCTACCCCAGCACTAACATCACTCGATAACATCTTTGAATTAGCCATTGCTTTTCGTGTTTTAATAAAACTGTCAACACCTTGTTTAGATAACAATTCACTAACTATATTTTCAAAAAATAAAGAATGTGCTCCAGTTGCTCCAACGCTTCCAATTTCTTCTTTATCTACTAATATACAACAACTAGTATATTCTGGTAAGTCAATATCCAAAATAGCCATCAATGATGTATAAGCACAAACTCGATCATCATGTCCATATCCTGCTACCATACTACGATCAATTCCATAATCACGTGCTTTACCACTTGGTACAATTTCAATTTCTGCACTTAAAAAATCTTCTTCTTCAAAATCATATTTTTCTTTTAAAATTTTTAACACATTAGCTTTAACTGTATCTTTTTCACTATCTTTTAATGGCATACTTGCTACTGTAACATCTAAATCTTCACCTTCAATTACCTTAGCAGCCTCTTTTTTCAATTGATCAGCTGACAAATGAACTAATAAATCACTAATTCCAACTACTGGATCATTTTCATCTTCACCAATATTTACATCAATTACAGTTCCATCTTTTTTCACCACTACTCCAATCATAGATAAAGGAATTGTAACCCATTGATATTTTTTCACACCTCCATAATAGTGTGTATCCAATAAAGCAAATCCTTCACTTTCATATAGCGGATTTTGTTTTAAATCCAATCTAGGTGAATCGATATGTGCTCCTAATATTCTAAGTCCTTTTTCAATTGGTTGTTTACCAATTACAAATAAAGCAATATTTTTATTCATGTTAGTTACATAAACCTTATCCCCAGGTTTTAAAATATCAACATCATCTAGATTTTTATATCCCGCATCAATTGCTTTAGTAACTGCTTCTTTTACACATAATCTTTCTGTTTTTCCATTAGTAATAAATTTTTTATATCCTTCATTAAAATCCATTATCTTTTCGATTTGTTTATCATCATATTTTTCCCATGCATTTTTTGCGTACATATAATTCTCCTTTCATTTCTTTATACTATAGTATACCAATTTCCAATATTTCTCAATCAATATAAATAAATATATAATAGATAACTTGTTAATTCATATCATTAATTATAAAATAACATAAAAGGAGGGGATATTTTATGGAGATAATTAAGATCAATAATTTAACTAAAGATTATGGTAATGGAAAAGGTATTTTTGATGTTACTTTTACAATAAAAAAAGGGGAAATATTTGGTTTTCTAGGACCTAATGGTGCTGGTAAAACAACAACTATTAGACACTTATTAGGTTTTATAATTCCAAAAGAAAAAAAATGCATAATTAATGGTCTTGATTGTAATAAAGATATTGATCTTATTCAAAAAAAGATTGGATATATACCTGGAGAAATTAATTTAATGGAAGAAATTAGCGGTATCCAATTCATTAAATTCATGGCTGATTATCGAGGTATGAAGAATTTAGGAAGAGCAAATGAACTTATTAAACGTTTTGAGCTCGACCCTAGGTGCAAGATTAAAAAGATGTCTAAAGGAATGAAGCAAAAAGTAGGCATAGTTATTGCTTTTATGCACGATCCAGATATTTTAATTTTAGATGAACCAACAAGTGGATTAGATCCATTAATGCAAAATGAGTTTGTAAATCTGATTCTTGAAGAAAAAAGACGTGGTAAAACTATTTTAATGTCTTCACATATATTTGAAGAAGTTGAAAAAACTTGTAATCGCGTAGGAATTATTAAGCAAGGGAAAATAGTTAGTATTGAAGATATTGATACTTTAAGAAAATCTAAACATAAAATATATGCAATCACTTTTAAAAACATTAAAGATATTGATAGATTTAAAAAAGAAAATTTTTCTATTAAAAATATAAATAATAATGTTGTTGAAGTCGTTATTCAAAACGAAATCAATGAACTTATTGCCTGTTTAAATAATTATCAAATTATAAATCTAGATATTGTTAATCAAAGTTTAGAAGAGATCTTTATGCACTTTTATGGAGGTGAAGTTGATCATGTTCAATAAAGCTTTATTTAAATTAGAATGGAAAACAAATTATAAAATTTTAATTATTTTTTGTTTAATCCTAACTATGTATACAACAATTATGATAAGTATGTATGATCCTGAATTAGGCTCTGCATTGGAAGTTTTTTCAAAAAATATGCCCGAAATTATGGCAATGGTAGGAATGAGTGGTACCCCTGATACTTTAGTTGATTTTATTGCTGAATATTTATATGGATTTATTATGATCGTTTTTCCTTTAATATTTGGAATTATCCTATCATTAAGATTACTTGTAAAAAAGGTTGATAATGGGGTAATGAGCTATTTACTTAGTAGTGGTGTAAAACGTACAACTGTATGGACTACAGAAATGTTAGTAATTGTATCTAATATGTTTGTATTGATTTTGTTTTGCACTGGACTAGGAATTATATGTTCACAAATAATGTTTCCTGATAAATTAGATATTTTAGCATATATATCAATCAATATTGGGGTATATATTTTACATTTAGCTCTTTTAGGAATTTGTTTTATGTGTTCAAGTATTTTTAATGAATATCGTTTAGCTACATTATTTGGGGCTGGTTTTCCAATTATTTTTATCTTAATTCAAATGTTATCAAATATGGAAGGTAGTATGGAGTGGTTGAAATATATGACGATTCTTACTTTATTTGATTCTAATAAATTAATAAGTGGAAATAATGAAGCCTATTTAATGTTAGGAGGATTAGCAATCATTGCTATTGTTTGTAGTATTATTGGTGCAGTCGTTTTTAAAAGAAAAAGTATGTCATTATAAAAGCAAAGGTTGTTATGCCTTTGCTTTTATATATTACGTTCAATTCTTTGTTCATCAATTATCTCATAGAGCATTGTACTATCTTCTTTTAATACATGCTCTTTTAATTCTTTAACTTTAACTGTTAATAAGCTACGTCCAAATTCAATCTCAATTTCATCACCAACTTTAAGTTTAGTGCTAGGTTTAGCTATTTTTCCATTAACTTTAACTCGTGAACTTTCGCTTATTTCTTTAGACAAAGTTCTTCTTTTGATAATTCTTGAAACTTTTAAAAATTTATCTAATCTCATTTTATTTACTCATCACCGTAGTAATAGCTGGAACAACTTGTTTTTTACGAGAAATAACACCATTTAATGTTGCTTGATAATCATTCAAGCTAATATCAAATGCTTGTTCAACTAATTGAGGTTTTGGTCCAGCTACAAAGATTTCACTATTTGCATTAATAATATCTGTTAATAATAATAATGTAAATTCTAAATTATTATCTTCTGCAAATTTATTCATATATTCTAACATTTCTTCTTTGTATGGTAAAAAGCCTTCAATATCCATTGAATTAACTTGTCCAACTCCTATAGTTCCTGTTTCAAATGAAAACTTTTTAAAATCTTGATTAAAAATTTCTTCAACTGTCTTACCAACTAATGAAGTTCCTGCTTTAAACATTTCCATAGCAAATTCTTCAATATCAACACCCGCAATTTTAGCTAACTTACGTGCTGTTTTAGTATCAACAGGTGTACATGTTGGTGATTTAAATAATAATGTATCAGAAATAACTGCCCCTAATAATGCACCTGCAATAGATTGTGGTATTTCAATATCATTTTCATCAAAGATCTTTGTAACAATAGTTGCAGTTGAACCTAATGGTTCACCTCTAAATAATAAAGGTCCCATAGTTTGAATATCAGCAACTCGATGATGATCAACAATTTCAAGAATATCAGCTTCATCAATACCTGGAATTGATTGTCCTCTTTCATTATGATCAACTAAAACAACCTTTTTTCTTAAGCCTTTCAATAAAGCAAAACGAGAAATACTACCTACACAACGATTATTTAAATCAAGTACAGGATAACTACGATATCTAGTTTCACTCATTACTTCTTTTACATGATCTAATGTATCATCAGTAGTAAATAGTTTTAAATCACCTTTTTGCATAATATATTCAACTGGAATAGCTTGAATAATTTGTTGCGATGTTAAATATGTATTATATGGTGTAGAAATAACACTAATTCCTTTTTCTTTTAATTTATCTAACATAGTAGCATCAACATCTAAAGAACCTGTCAAAATAATTAAAGATACATCTGCTTCAATCATTGAATTAACTGCATCTTCACGATCTCCTCCAACAATAACAATATCGCCAGGTTTAATACGTTTTTTAGCTTCTTCACCACGCATTGCTGCAATATGTAAATCACCTTCAATAAATTTTAAATCTTGATTTAAATAAAGAATTGAAGCTTCTAATGTATCAATGACATTTTCAATTGGTGTATGAGCTTCTTTTAACAAACTACTATCCCATTTTTCCATATATCCTTCAACGATATTAGAAGTTGATAATAATCCTAATAATTGTCCATGATCATCCAAAATTGGAGCAGACTTTAAATTTTGTTGCTTCATTAAAGACCAAGCTGTTTTTAATGTCAACTCTTTAGAAAAAACAGTTACTTTATCATAATTTAAATCTTCAACTTTTTGTTTAACTGTTTTTAATAACATTGGAATTTCAATATGAAATCTCTTTAAAACATATTCAGTTTCACGATTAACTTCTCCTAATCTAACAGGAATCGCATTATAGCGATCAAGTGCTTTCAATAAATAAGCATAACCGATTGCTGAACAAATAGAATCTGTATCTGGATTTCTATGCCCACTTACATAAACTAATTCTTTCATTTTAACCTCCTATTTTTCCATCTTTTTTAAATAACGATAAACTGTTGGTTCAGAAACTGCCAGTTTCTCTGCAACTAACACAATCGCTCCTTTAACCTTAAAAGTTCCTTTTTCCTGTAAATATCTTACAACTTTTATTTTCTCATCCACATTTAAACGTTCTGCCAAGAAATAACTAGGAAATCCCATTTTTTCAAGGCATTCTTTAACATACATATCAATCATTTCATCTAAAGGAGAAGATAAAATTTCAACTGGATTGTCCATTTTAAACTCAATATCTTTTTCATCTTTAATTCCTAAAATTTTCTTGATTGTAGAAGTCAAATATTCAAAATCAGAGATATTTACATTAACACATAACATCCCTACTGGCAACTCTTTACCTTCTTCTTTAATAAAGTAAGTAGCTGCTCTCATTAACTTACCATCAGGTCCAGTTGTCTTATAATTTAAAACATAATCATGATCTAGATATTGTTTATCATCTAAATAATGCATTGATAAATTAGATAACTTAGCTCCTATTTCCCTTCCAGAATTATGATTATTTGCAATTGCAACAATTTCTTGCTCTTTAGAAGTTAAATCATGTAAAGCAATCTCTACATTATCCCCTAGAGCTTTTCCTAAGAATTCTACCATTGCTGCATATGGCTCTAAGTATTTATACATCTTTACTTATCACTCCTTCATTGCAATTATACACGAATATTAAAAAAAATAGTAGCGTTTTTTATCACGATAATAAATTCTTTTATTTCAAAAGTTTTTACCCAAGCAATATGCTCGTTTTAAATTATTATTAAAATTATTACTTCGATTTACATAATCTCTAGACATTCGATCAAACACAACCATTTCCTTCTCTTTACTCCTATTTCCTATTCGATTTTCAAACATTATTACTTTCATTGCCTCTACTTCTGCTTGTCTAATTGGCTCATTTAAATCACCACCCATAGTAACTAACATCAATACCTTATCTAGTTGCTTCATGCTTGCATTGTTACCATAAGCAAATCCATATGTCCAAACTCGCTGAAACCACCCAACTAATTTACTAGGAGCTTCACCCCAAAATACCGGATAAATAAATACTAAGGCATCATTTTGATTAATTAATTGTTGAAATTCTTTTACATCATCTAAAATATCTATCTTTTCATTATAAAATGCTTCTCGTAAATATTCACTTTCACTAAAAGTTTCTTTAAAATCTAAAGCATATAAATCTAATAAAGTATATTCATGATTTCCATCATGTAATCCTCTAATAAATTCATTTTTAACTTCATATGTAAAACTATTATTACTTGGATGACAATATATAACTAATACCTTCATAATTCCTCCTTTTTTATATTATATCAAGTAAACTGAGAAAATTCTTATTTAATTATTATCAAACTTTAAGGTATAAATCATTAAAATAGGTTATTATATAGTCGAGAGGAGGGATAGTAATGCAAATACTTTCAAAGTATAAAAAACAATTAATTATAAGTATCTCAATAATAATGGTTATAATTATTATTGTTGGAATATACATCCTTCATACAACTCTTACAAACATCAATTATTCGAAAAGTCAAGCGCATTTAATCGCATTAAGAACTTTTTCAGGAACTATTATTTCTTCTAATATAGATTATGATGATTTTCAAATTTATTATGATTTAGAAATTCAAAACTCTAATCAAGAAGTAATAGATGTTGTTATTAATGCTAAAGATGGTAAAATTGTTAGTTATGAATACGAGGAGGGATATAATGATATTGATTATTGAAGATGAAAAAAATATCTCTAATTTATTAAAGCTAGAATTAACACATGCAAATTATGAATGTGATCAAGCTTTTGATGGTGAAAGTGGTCTAAACAAGGCTCTTAATCAAGATTATGAATTGATTCTTCTTGATTTGATGTTACCTAGAATCAATGGAATTGAAGTATGCCGGCAACTTCGTTTAAAAAAACAAACACCTATTATTATGCTGACAGCTAGAGACGAAGTCATGGATAAAGTAAATGGCTTACAAGTGGGAGCTGATGATTATTTAGCTAAACCATTTGCAATGGAAGAACTGCTCGCTAGAATAAATGCTTTGTTAAGAAGAGTTTCAAACCAAAATAAATCATTAAAATATAAATATGGTGAAATTGAAATCGATGTTATAAACCATCATGTGAAATTTAAAGATGAAACAATTACTCTTACTACAACAGAATTTGATTTATTAAGTTTATTAGTTAAAAATGGTGGAAATATTGTAACAAAAAATGATATTTTAAATAAAGTTTGGGGTTATGAGAAAAATGTTTCTACTAATGTTGTAGAAGTTTATATTCGCTATCTTAGAAATAAATTAGTAGGTATTAATATAGAAACTATTCGTGGAATAGGATATCGACTAGTATGAAAAAAAATAAATCTTTTCGTTTTCAACTAACATTTTCAACTTCGTTAATTATTATGAGTTTTATTGGTATATTTAGTTTAATCTTACTCATATATATGACATATTATCTACTTATAATTGGTAAAATATATACTATGGCGGAAGATGTTATGACACCTATCGCTAGTATTATTATATTATTATTATTTATTCTTGCAATTACAGCTTTGATAAGCAGTATTATTTGTGGAATTACAATTAGCGATAAATATTTAAAAACCGTTAATAAATTTAATAACAACGTTAAACAAATAAAAAAAGATGGTTTAAAACATCGTTTACAAATAGAAGGTAATGATGAGTTAGGTCAATTAGGTAAAGAATTCAATGATGTTTTAGATCAATTAGAAACATCTTTAAATCAACAAAACCAATTTGTAAGTGATGCTTCACATGAATTAAAAACTCCTTTAGCTATTATCAAAGGAAACTTAGACATGTTACTTCGCTGGGGAAAAGATGATCCTGAAATACTTAATTCTTCATTAGAAATTTCTAGTAAAGAAGCTGATCGATTAATTATGTTGTGCAATGAATTACTTCATTTAACAAGAGAGATGAAGGTCAAATGTAAAGAAGCCATTAATATCATTCCAATTATTAATCAAATTATAAAAGAATTTGAAGAATTACATCCAGATTTCACTTTTACAATAACTATTGATTCCGATAAGAAAATTTGGATTACTGACGAACATTTACGACAACTGTTAATTATACTATTAGACAATGCTGTAAAGTATTCTAAAGCTGATAGTAAAAAAATTGAATTGAAATTCATAAATTATGAATTAAAAGTTAAAGATTATGGTATAGGTATTGAAGAAAGTAAAATAAATTATATTTTCAATCGTTTTTATAAAACAGATGAATCGCGAGTTAAAAACAGTAATAGTTTTGGCTTAGGTTTAGCTATTGCTAAAAGACTATGTGATCATTATGGTTTTAAAATTAGTGTTATTAGTAAACTTAATGAGTATAGTGAATTTACAATAAATTTTAAAAAAGAAGAGGAGAACGACTTATGAAAAAATTAATCACATTATTATTTGTTACATTTATTTTAGTAGGATGCAGCAATGCTTCAACTAAAACAATCACATTAGATGAAGCACAAGAAATTGCTTTAGCTGAAGTAGACGGTAAAGTTACTAGAGCAGTTGAAGAAACAGATGATGGACGTAGTTATTATGAATTTGATATCATCGCAAATGACCAAAAACATGAACTTGAAGTTGATGCATCTTCAGGTAAAATTACTAAAAATGAAATAGATGAAGATTATGTTCCATCTACAACTGATACAAATAACCAAACAGCAAATAATCAATCTACAAATAATCAAACTACAATTATCAGCAATGAAGAAGCTCAAAAAATTGCTATGGATCGTGTTGGAAATAATGGTTATTTAGTAAAATGTGAATTAGATAGCGATGATAATAGACAAGTATATGAAATAGAAATTAAAAACGGTACAATCGAATATAATATTGATGTTGATGCTGTTTCTGGTGAAATTGTTAAATATGAAGAAGATCAAGATTAGAGTTATAACAAATAAATAGTCTTTATACTATTTTAGAGCGTTATAGCTCTTTTTTATTTCTTAAAAAATAGTTATTTTTCTCTAATATTTAGGTTATAAAACAAATAAAATACATAATAAAAATATAATTAAAAAGCACTCAAACGAGTGCTTATTTTTTACTGTAATTATTTATTAGAAAGATATTCATCCATTGCTTTAGCTGCTGATTTACCAGCTCCCATTGCAAGAATTACTGTTGCTGCTCCAGTAACAACGTCACCACCAGCATAAACTCCTTCTTTACTTGTTTTCATTGTTTCTTCATCTACAATAATTCCACCCCATTTTTGAGTATCTAATCCAGGAGTAGTTTGTCTAATTAATGGGTTTGGACTTTGCCCAATTGAAACAATTACTGTACCTGTTTCAATAATGAAGTTTGAACCTTCTTTTGCGATTGGTCTTCTTCTACCACTTTCATCAGGTTCACCAAGTTCCATTTCAACACATTCCATAGATTTAACCCATCCATCTTCACCATTGATTTTTACAGGGTTAGTTAATAATTTAAAAATAATTCCTTCTTCTTTAGCGTGATGTACTTCCTCAGCTCTAGCTGGTACCTCTTCTTCACCACGGCGATATACGATATAGACATTTTTCGCACCTAAACGTTTAGCCGTTCTGGCAGCATCCATTGCTACGTTACCAGCACCGATTACACAAACTGTTTCAGTAATTTTAACAGGAGTTGGATGATTTGGGAATTCATATCCTTTCATTAAATTTACTCTTGTTAAAAATTCATTTGCTGCATATACACCATTTAAGTTTTCACCTGGAATATTTTGGAATCTAGGTAATCCTGCTCCACTTCCAATGAAAATTCCTTGATATCCTTGTTCTTGTAATTCATCAATTGTGACTGAACGTCCAACAACTACATTAGTTTCGAATTTAACGCCTAATGAAGCAACACTATCAACTTCTTTTTGAACTAATGATTTAGGTAAACGGAATTCTGGGATTCCATATGATAAAACTCCACCTGTTTTATGAAGAGCTTCAAAAACAGTAACATCATATCCTTTTTTTGCTAATTCACCAGCACAAGTAATTCCCGCTGGTCCTGAACCAATGATTGCAACTTTTTTTCCATTTGGTTCAATTTTTAATTCAGGAGCTTTACCATGAGCCATATGGTAATCAGCAACGAATCTTTCTAAGCGTCCAATTCCTACTGATTCACCTTTAATACCACGAACACATTTACCTTCACATTGATTTTCTTGAGGACAAACACGTCCACAAATTGCTGGTAAAGCATTTTCACTTGTAATAATTTGATAAGCTTCTTCAAAATTACCAGCCGCTACTTCTTGAATAAATTCAGGAATTGGTACTCCTACTGGACAACCGCTTTTACATGGTTGATGTTTACAATTTAAACAACGAGTTGCTTCTTCCATTGCCATTTCTTTTGTATATCCTAAAGCAACTTCTTCAAAATTTTTATTTCTTACATCAGGTTCTTGTTCAGGCATAGTAACCTTTTTTAATGACATATTAGGCATTATTTTGTACCTCCCATTAAATTACAAATACGATTAGCATTTTCACTAACAGTATGTTCTTCTTCTTTAAACATTCTTTGACGCATCATCAATTCATCAAAATCAACTTGTAATCCATCAAAATCAGGACCATCTACACAAGCAAATTTAATTTTACCATCTACACTAACACGACAGCACCCACACATACCTGTACCATCAATCATAATTGGGTTTAAAGATACTGATGTTTTAATATTTTTAGGTTTAGTAACATTAACAACTGCTTTCATCATTGGTACTGGACCAATTGCAATTACTTCATCAATACTTTCACCTTTTTCAATTAAATCGCTTAATACTGTAGTAACGAACCCTTTTGTCCCTAAAGAACCATCATCCGTAGCAATATATACATTTTTACAGAATTTCTTGAATTCATCTGCTAATAAAACATATTGTGCTTCTCGTCCACCAATAATAACATCAACTTCAACACCACGATTTGCTAGCTCACGAAGTTGTGGATATAACGGAGCACTTCCTACACCACCTGCTACACCAATAACATGTTTTACATCATGGAATTTTGTTGGAACACCTAATGGCCCTACAAAATCAGTTAGTTCATCGCCTTCATTCAACTTAGATAACTCACGAGTAGAATATCCTACAATTTGATAAATAATTGTAATTGTTTCTTTTTCACGGTCATAATCAGCAATTGTTAGCGGGATTCTTTCGCCATCTTCACCAACACGTAAAATAATGAATTGACCGGGTTCACATTTTTTTGCAACATATGGTGCATAGATTTCCATTAGTTCTACTGCATCATTTAGTACTTCTTTTCTTAAAATTTTGTACATAACTTATCCCCCTTTTATAATACTTATTTATTTTATCTTGCTTAACCAAAAATTACAACGGTAATTAAACATTTTGTATACAATATTGTATTTTATAGACAAACTTTATCGTATTTTTGTATAATATTTTTTAAGTTAGGAGGGGTACTTTGTATAAAGTTGCAATCATCAATCATAATGATGAAATTTATCGTATTATCAATGATACTTTTAAAAACTACGGTATTGAAATTGATATAACATGCTTCAATGATTTTATGAATATTAAAAAGATTTTTGATTTTTTATTTATTAATGTTGATATATCTAATTTAAATAATATCCAATTTATCAAAAAATATCTTTCTATACACAATAATACTTTAGTAGTTATTATCGATGATAATTATGATTCATTATTTAATTATGGTAATCTTCATTTTTTTGACTTTGTAAAAAAAGACAGTCTATACTTAGGACTGACTAATTCAATAAAACATATTGTTAGTAAAATTAACGAACAACAACATTTTATTACTATTAATAACAAAAGTGGTATAATTAATATTGCTTGTAATGAAATTATTTTTTGTAAAAGTCAAGGACATACTTGTTTTATTTATACAGATAGTGATACTTATCAAACAACTAAATATAAATTATCTATGTTGGAACAGTTTATTAATTCTTGTGATTTTTATATGATTAATCGTTCTTGTTTAATTAATTGGAATTATGTTTATAAGATAGATGATAAAAATATTGTTTTAAAAAACAAAACTATTCTTAAAATAAGTAAAAATAGATATAAAAATGTCTTACTAGCTTATCAAAAATATATCAAAAGAAATCTAATTTAGGAGGTAAATTATGTCTGATAAAAACATTCTATTTTTTGATATTGATGGTACTTTATTATCACATACTACCCATTCTATTCCTGAAAGTGCTATTATGGCAATAAAAAAAGCTAAAGAGAACGGCCATCTTATTTTTATAAATACTGGTAGACCTTTTTCATTGATTGATGAGTGTATCAAATCATTAAAACCTGATGGATATGTTTGTGGTTGTGGAACATATATTAGATATCGTGATGAAGTTTTATTTTCTTATTCAATCCCATTAAAAAGATGTTTAGAAATAAAAGATTTAATTAGAAAAACAAATGTTGATGGAGCATTAGAAAGTAAAGACACTATTTATTTTGATAATAATATTCGTAATCCATTTTTAAATAGCCTTAAACAACGTTATATTACTAATAATTTTACAATGTCAAACTTTGATGATCCAATGTTATCTTTTGATAAGTTTTGTATCTGGTTTGATGAATTAAGTGACATAACTTATTTTAAAAAGGCAATAGAAAATGATTTTGATTATATTAGTAGAGCAAAAGATTTTGGAGAAATCGTCCCAAAAGGTTATTCTAAAGCTACAGGTATTCAATTTTTATTAGATTATTTTGATATAGATATTAATAATACTTATGCTTTTGGTGATAGTTTTAATGATGAGGCAATGCTTTCATTTGTGAAAAATGCAATTGTAATGAAAAATAGTGATCCAGAATTATATAAACTTGCTAGTTTTGTTACTAAGGATATTGATGATAATGGCATTTATTATGCAATGAAACATTTTAATTTAATTTAAACATAAATTGTAATTATGCAACTATTACGATATAATAATGCTTGCTTTAAAGGAGGTAAATATGACAGCAATAAGTTATGAATTAAAACATGTTTGTAAACAATCAGGTGCTCGTTATGGTATCTTACATACTCCTCATGGAGATGTAGAAACTCCTATGTTTATGCCAGTAGGTACTCTAGCAACAGTAAAAGGAATTTCACCTGAGATGTTAAAAGAAATGCATTCTCAAGTTATTTTAGCAAATACATATCATCTTTGGCTTCGTCCTGGTGAAGATGTTATTGAAAAAGCTGGTGGTTTACATAAATTTATGAACTATGATGGTCCTATGCTTACGGATAGTGGTGGATTTCAAGTTTTTTCATTAGGTAAAACACGTAAAATCGAAGAAGAAGGCGTTAAATTTAAAAGTATTATTGATGGTAGTGCACTTTTTCTTTCTCCTGAAAAAGCTATTGAAATTCAAAACAAACTAGGGGCAGATATAATTATGTCATTTGATGAATGTGCTCCATATCCTTGTACATATGAATATATGAAAGACAGTATGGAAAGAACTTTAAGATGGGCTAAGCGAGGTAAAGAAGCTCATAAAAATACAGACAAACAAGCTCTATTTGGTATTGTTCAAGGTGGTGAATATGCTGATTTAAGAGAACGTTGTGCTAAAGAATTAGTTAAAATGGATTTCCCAGGTTATTCAATTGGTGGTACAAGTGTTGGAGAACCTAAAGATGTAATGTATAAAATGGTAGATGATGCAGTAAAATGGTTACCTGAAGATAAACCTCGTTATTTAATGGGAGTAGGTAATCCAATTGATTTAATTGAATGTGCAATTCGTGGAATTGATATGTATGATTGTGTTTTACCTACTAGAGTAGCTAGACATGGTGCTGTTATGACTAGCATGGGAAGAATTAATATCAATAATGAAAAATATAAATATGACTATACTCCTCTTGATCCTAATTGTGATTGTTATACTTGTAAAAATTATACCAAGTCATATATTCGTCACTTGCATAAATGTGATGAAATATTTGGTAAAACATTATTATCAATTCATAATGTTAATTTTTTATTGAAATTAGCAAGTGATATTCGTCAAGCAATCAAAGAAGATCGTTTACTTGATTTTAAAGAAGAGTTTTTAGATAAGTATGGTCATGATGTATATAAGAGGGCGTTTTAAGATGAAGTTAAGTGAATTTGATTTTGAATTACCTGAAGAATTAATTGCTCAAACACCATTAGATAAGCGTGATACATCGAGATTAATGGTATTAAATCGAGAAAATCAAACAATTGAGCATAAGCATTTTTATGATATTATTGATTATTTAAAACCTGGTGATGTTTTAGTTAGAAATAATACCAAAGTTATTCCAGCACGTTTATTTGGAATTAAAGAAGAAACAAATGGCCATGTTGAAGTTTTATTATTAAAAGATCAAGGTAATGATGTTTGGGAATGTTTGGTTGGAAATGCTAGAATCGTAAAACTTGATACAGTCATTACTTTTGGTGACGGTTTATTAAAAGCTAAATGTCTTGAAATAAAAGATGAAGGTATTAGAGTTTTTAAAATGATTTATGATGGGATTTTTTATGAAATCTTAGATCAATTAGGAACAATGCCTTTACCTCCTTATATCAAAGAAAAATTAAATGATCAAAGTCGCTATCAAACTGTCTATGCCAAAATAGAAGGTAGTGCTGCTGCACCAACTGCTGGATTACATTTTACTGATGATATTATTAAAAAAATAAAAGCTAAAGGAATTGAAATACTAGATATTACTCTACATGTTGGTTTAGGGACATTTAGACCGGTAAAAGTTGACAATGTACTAGAGCACCATATGCATAGTGAATATTATATGATTGAACCAGAAGTAGCTGATAAATTAAACCAAGCTAAAAAAAATGGTCAAAGAATCATTGCTGTAGGTACTACTTCTACTAGAACTTTAGAAGCTAATATGCAAAAATATGGTAAATTTACAGCAACTCATGAAAACACTGATATCTTTATTTATCCTGGTTATCAATATCAAGCAATTGATTGTTTAATTACAAATTTCCATTTACCAAAATCAACTTTATTAATGTTGATTAGTGCTTTTGCTACAAAAGAATTTATTTTTAAAGCTTATCATGAAGCTATTGAAAATAAATATCGTTTCTTTAGTTTTGGTGACAGTATGTTTATAATGTAGATTTAAAATCTACATTTTTTTATTTTTATGATATAATCATTATATGAAAATAAATTATGATATAAAATTTAAAGAAGAATTAGAAAAAATTGGTGATAGTAAACCAAGTCTATTACTACATGTCTGTTGTGGTCCTTGTAGTGGTAATGTAATTAGAGAAATAGCAGATAAATTTAAAATAACTATTTATTACTCTAATTCTAATATTTATCCTAGTGAAGAATACCATCGTCGTTTTGAAGAATTAAAAACTTTTTTAAGTAGTTTCAATAAAGATTATAATCAAAGCATTAGTGTGATTGAAGATCCATATTCACCTAAAGATTATCTTGAAAAAATTTCAGTATACAAAGATGAACCAGAAGGAGGAAAAAGATGTTATCTTTGTTATCAAGAAAGAATGAAACAAGCTTATAATTATGCGTTAAAAAATAATTTTGATTACTGGACAACTGTATTAAGTGTTTCACCTCATAAAAATAGTCAATGGATCAATGAAATAGGTGCATCATTTGATCAACAATCTACTAAATTTTTATTTAGCGATTTTAAGAAAAATAATGGTTATTTAAAGTCTGTTCGTTTTGCAGATAAATATCACTTATATAGACAAAGTTATTGTGGTTGTGTATATTCATACCAAGATATGCTTAAACGTACAAAACATGAGGATTAACTCATGTTCTTTTAATATTTTTTTAGATTTCTTGTTGCTGGAATGCTTACTAAATTTCCATAACCATCAAAAATTGAACCATGACACGGACAATTCCATGTATTATCATTTTCGTTGAATTCAATTACACATTTTAGGTGTGGACAATATGGTGAAAAATAGAAATATCTATTTTGTTTATCTCTATATACAGCAATAAGATGTCCTTTATGATTAATTACTTTACCTTGATTTTCTTTTAAATCAACTTCTTTACTTACTAATATACGATTTTTAATCATGCCATGAAAATTATTTTTTATTAACTTAATAAAATCATTTTTAGAATATAAATAATTTGCATAATTTGGATTATATAATGATATATATCTATTATCATTATTCATCAACATATCATAGATTAATTTACTTGCCACATGACTTAACGTCATTCCCCACTTGTTATACCCATAGGCAATATATTCATGTTGGTTAATTTTTCCAATATACGGTATTTTACGTAATGGGATACTGTCTTGACCATACCAATATAAATTATTATTAAAAACACCTCTATTTATTTCTAACATTGCATTATTATTTAATGGTCGCTTAGAATAATTAGTTGTTAAATCTAGATAACTATTATTCGAAGTTGCTTTTTCATGATAAATTATATGTTCTTTTTCTTGTAACAACCTTAAAAAATAGCCCTTTTGAAGATTTAAAGGATACCTAGTCATCCATATCACAATACTAGTTTTTACTTGACAACCATTTACATCTAGATAAATTTCATCATTTATTATTGTTTTTTTAGTTACTAATGAATGTTCATAAATATCAATATTATTACATTTTTCAAGTAATCCTTTAAGATATTTTAATGGATGAAAAATTGCTTGCTTATCTAATCCCATTGATATATTTTCATTATTATTTACAATAACATCTAATTTCCATGATTTAAATAATTCAATTTGTTTTAAAATTTTTTCATAATTAACTTTATCACTTGCACCAATATAAGCAATATTTTCTTGAAAATCACAATCTATTTTATTCATTTCAATTATTTCTTTAATCTCATTTAATGCCTCATTATTAGAATCAAAATATTTTTTTGCCTTATCATTTCCATACACTTTACAAATATCAACACAAATTACATCATGCAAACACGTTACTTTACCCGTTGTATGACCTGTTGTTTTACTTGCTAATGTATCACTTTCAAGTAAAGCAACATTAAAATTACTATCGTTTAAACGATGTGCTAATGTAATTCCACTCATTCCTCCACCAACAATTACAATATCATAAGTACAATCTTGTTTAATTTTAGGATAGTGTGGTAAGGTAGTTGTTTTTTGCCAATATGATTCATTATTCATCCTATCACCACATAAATTATGACCAAAAAACAAAAAAAGATACCAAAACAGGTATCTAATCAGGTCTTAAATTTTTCATTGAAAAATCAAGAATTGGTGCACCATAAGTAATTGCCCCAGAAGAAACAAAATCCACTCCAATTTCAGCAATTTCTAAAAGTCTTTCTTTAGTAACATTACCAGAACATTCACTTTGAGCCTGATTTCCAATTAAAGCAACTGCTTGTTTCATCGTATCATTATCCATATTATCTAACATAATAATATCAGCTTTTGCTTTCAATGCTTCTTTTACTTGATCTAATGACTCTACTTCTACTTCAATTTTTCGTACAAATGGAGCATAATCACGAGCCATTTCAACTGCTTTAGTAATGCTACCAGCTGCACCAATATGATTGTCTTTAATTAAAATACCATCAGATAAATTATAACGATGATTAGTTCCACCGCCTACTTTAACTGCATATTTTTCAAAAATACGGTTATTTGGTGTTGTTTTACGAGTATCTAATAATTTAGTTTTTGACCCTTTTAAAATTTCTACTGATTCATGAGTATATGTTGCAATCCCACTCATTCTTTGAAGATAATTTAAAGCTACTCTTTCACCAGATAATAAAACTCTAATATCTCCTCTTACTTCTCCTATATGATCACCTTTTTTTATTTTATCACCATCGCGATATTTAGTAACAAATTGGCAATCATTATCCAATAATTTAAATGTTCTTTCAAAAACTTCTAAACCACAAATTATCCCATCTTGTTTACAAATTAAATCAACACGTCCTAATTTTTTTTCTGGCATAATCGCATTAGTTGTAACATCTTCGCTAGTTATATCCTCTTTTAAAGCATTTAAAATATAATCATCAATATTAACCTTAAGATTTACACCATTTATCATAGAATTCACCATCTTTTCTTTTAATTTCATTCATAATAAGATCTCGATTTTCTTTCATCAAGCGATCTTTATCATATTTACTAACATCTACATACTTTGGATCAAAATCAATATTTTCAATTTCATCTTTAATTACTCTTGCTGCTCTTTTAGCAAAAACTAAACTTTCTAATAATGAATTACTTGCTAAACGATTAGCTCCATGAACTCCATTACATGCTGTTTCGCCAACTGCATATAAGTTTTCCATCGATGTTTTACCAAAAGTATCACTTTTAATTCCCCCCATTAAATAATGTTGAGCAGGAACGACTGGAATTGGTTCTTTATACATATCATAACCTTCTTTTAAACATCGATCATAAATATGTGGAAATCTTGTTTGAATTTGTTGATGATCCATATGCATTACTGATAAATAAACATATGGCATATTATACTTATTCATTTCATTTTTTATTGCATTACTAACAACGTCTCGTGGTAATAATTCATTGACAAAACGTTCCATTTTACAATTCAATAAATAAGCGCCTTCACCACGAACAGATTCACTTATCAAAAAACTTCTTCCTGGTTTTGTTGTATATAATGTCGTAGGATGAATTTGAATATAGTTAATATTTTCTAACTGAATATTATTTCTTAATGCAATGGCAAAGCTATCTCCTGTAATATGTCTAAAATTTGTAGAATGTTTAAATAATCCACCGATTCCTCCAGTAGCTAAAATTACAACTTTAGCATTAATTTGAACAATATCACTGTTATTTTCCATAATAATTCCACTTACTTTATTATTTTCACTAATAATATCCAACATTGTAGCTTCTTCAATAACAGTAATATTATTACGTAACTTTACTTGTCGAATCAATTTAGATGTGATTTCTTTACCTGTTACATCTTGATGATGTAAAATTCTAAATTCTGAATGTGCTCCTTCACGAGTATAAGCTAAATTCCCTTCACTATCACGATCAAATTTAACGCCATAATCCATTAAATCTTTCATTATTTGAGGTGATTGTTGTATCATTATCCTTACTGATTCGGGATTGTTTTCATTTCTTCCCGCTTTTAGAGTATCTTGATAAAATGCATCAAAATCATCAGCACTTTTTAAAGTACAAATACCTCCTTGAGCCAAATAAGAATCACTATTTTCCATCTTATCTTTAGTAATCATTAATACATTTAAATTAACCGGTAAACATAAACCTGCAAATAACCCAGCAGCTCCAGTTCCAACTATAATTACATCAAAATTATTATCCATTTTTCACACCTTCTTATTTTGCTAATTCATGCATTTTTATTAGTGGTTTTTTTGCTTTTTCAATAAATTCATGATCTAAATTAACTTGATTTTTATTATCTTTTAAACAATCTCTAATTTTTTCCAGTGTATTTTTTTTCATATCTAAACATACTAATTTATTGTTTACAGGATAAAATTTCTTATTTGGATTTTTCTTTTCCATTTCATGGATTACACCTATTTCTGTGATAACAATAAATTCATCATGCTTATTATCATTACTAGCAAAATCAATAATTCCAGAAGTACTTCCTGCATAATCTGCTAATTCAACGCATTCTTTTCTACATTCAGGATGAATTAATATTGCCGCACTAGGATGTAATTCCTTAGCTTTTTTTATATCTTCTGGTGTTATTTGATAATGAATTGGACAATGTCCATCACAAAAAATAAAATTTTTCTCTGGTACAAGTTTTGCAATATGTCTACCTAAATTTTGATCTGGTATAAATAAAATATTTTTATTAGGCAAAGCTTCAACTATTTTTTTAGCATTTGATGATGTTACACAAACATCGGCAAGTGTTTTAATTCTAGCAGTTGAATTTATATAACATACAACACATAAATCATCATATTCTTCACGTTTTTGTTTAATAAATTCTTCACTAACCATATGTGCCATTGGACAATCAGCTTCAATATCTGGCATTAATACTATTTTATCAGGATTTAAAAGTTTAGCACTCTCTCCCATAAATTCCACACCGGCAAATACAATAATGTCCTGTGGACAATCAATAGCAATTTTTGATAAATAATAAGAATCTCCTAAATAATCAGCAATATCTTGAATTGCGCTATCTACATAATAATGTGCTAAAATAACTGCATTTTTTTCTTTTTTTAATTTTTTTATTTCCTCAACAATATCATTCATTTACTTATCCCCATTTATTTAATTTATATACGTTAAAATATCCCACAAATTATAAATATTGTCAAGTGAAATATTTAACATGACGTTAAATATTAGTATATTTTTTTATTAAACTAGTAAATTATATACAATTTAGTATACCTGCTATAAATAATACAAATATTATTATTAATACTATGGTTATTAACATTGTTATTTTTGAACTATTATCTATATTTTTATTTTTTTCTTGATTTGTTGTTTTATTTTTATATATTTTTTGATTTATTTTATAAAGAAGTGCTAGTGGATCTTGTTGAATTAATATTTGATGATAAAAATTAGTAATCATCTCTATTTCTTTTAAAGAACATTCGGTTTCTTCAACACTATGAACAATCCTATTTCTTAACCACCGTAAATGTTTAAGCATTTTATAATTTATAGTCCATTCATCAACAAATTCTTCTCCTTGTTCAAATAATAATTCCATCCGATTAATATATTCACTAACTCCTTGCAAAGTAGAAAGCATATCTTGGCAAAGTCTGTCTAACCGCTTGTATTCTTCTAAAAATTCTATTTCCACTTTTGTCATCCGCCAAATTCCCTCCTTTTAAACCTTTATCCCATTATTTTATCCCATTATAATATTATAATCACTTTTTATCCAACTAATAATGAAAAAGTTCCATACAGGAACTTTATTGCATTGATAATAATGTAGCTGCCAGCGATTCTAAATTAATCTTCGCAGATTTTATTTCATCAAATTTAGCTTGATCACATGTTTCATAATCAACTTTTTTAGTTAATTTTTTAAAGCTTGCAAGTTCGTTTTTGATATTAGATTTAGTTGCTTTATCAAGTTGTTTTCCATTTTTAGCTAAAGCTGCTTCAATTGAAATCACTAAATTTTCAGCTTCATTTTTAAATACTAATCTTTCTTTAGTAATTGCATCTTGTGATTCATATTGTTTTGCTTCACGAATTGCTCTTTCAATATCTGCATCTGACATATTTGAAGTATTTTCAATTGTAATACTTTGCATGTTTCCACTAGCTAAATCTTTAGCTGATACATTAACTATTCCATTAGCATCAATATCAAACGTTACTTCGATTTGAGGAACACCTCGCATCGCTCTTTTTATTTTCTTTAATTTAAATTTACCTAAACTTTTATTATCTTTAGCAAGGGGTCTTTCTCCTTGTAATACATTGATTTCTACTTGTGTTTGGAAATTTGCTGAAGTTGTAAAGATTTGAGAATGACTAGTTGGTATCGTTGTATTACGTTCAATCAAAGGTGTTGCTACCCCACCTACTGTTTCAATTGATAAAGTCAATGGTGTTACATCTAACAACAATACATCAAAATTACCTGTAGTACTAACATCTCCTGATAACTTTCCACCTTGAATACTAGCTCCTAATGCTACACATTCATCTGGATTTAAAGACTTACTTGCTTCTTTTCCAGTTATTTCTTTAATTTTATCCTGCACAGCTGGAATTCTCGAAGAACCTCCTACTAAAATAATTTTATTTAATTCAGCCGGCGTTAATCTAGCATCATTTAGTGCATTTTGCATTGGTAAAACTAAACGATCAACTAAATGTCTAGTTAAATCATTAAATTTAGCACGTGTTATTTCTACTTCTAAATTTTTTGGGCCACTATTAGTATTAGTAATAAATGGTAAATTAACAACTGTTGTAACCATTGTAGATAATTCTATTTTGGCTTTTTCACCAGCTTCTTTAATTCTTTGCATGGCCACTTGATCATAACTTAAATCAATTCCTTCAACTCTTTTGAATTCATCAACAATATATTTAGCAATACAATCATTAAAATCATCACCACCAAGATGATTATCACCTGAAGTAGAAAGAACTTCAATTACACCATTTCCAATTTCTATTATCGAAACATCGAAAGTTCCTCCACCTAAATCAAATACCATTACTTTTTGCCCATAACTATTTTCTAATCCATAGGCTAAAGCAGCTGCAGTTGGTTCATTAATAATTCTTTTAACATTAAGTCCTGCAATTCTTCCAGCATCTTTAGTTGCTTGACGTTGAGCATCATTAAAATAAGCAGGTACCGTTATAACAGCTTCCGTTATTTTTTCTTGCAAGTATGCTTCAGCATCAATTTTTAATTTTTGTAAAATCATTGCTGATATTTCCTGTGGCGTATATTCTTTATTATTAATTTTTTTACGATAATTTGTTCCCATTTCACGTTTGATAGAAGCAATAGTATTATTAGGATTAGTTACTGCTTGTCTTTTAGCATTTTCACCTACTAATCGTTTTCCATCATTTGTAAAAGCAACTATACTTGGGGTTGTTTTGTTTCCTTCAGCATTTGGGATAATAACTGCTTTTCCATTTTCCATATATGCCATACAACTATTAGTTGTACCTAAATCAATTCCAATTACTTTACTCATACCATTTTTCTCCTTTTAACAACAACAATTTAATAAACAACTACACAATAATATATTGTAACATAGCGACATGTCACCAAATGGAGAATCATAAGATTGTTGTCCACTTTGATATTGTCTTTGCCCACCTTTTAATTGTTGTAATAACAACAAATATTGCAAGTTATTAGGCTCCATCTGTAATGCCGTTTGAGCATATTCAACAGCTGTTATATTATTACCCACACCATTTTCTGCTATTGCACTATAATAAAACCACATTGCATTGCGTGTTCTTATTTGTCCTAGAATATTAAGAGCTTCTTGATATCTATGGGCATTAATAAAACCAATAACTTCATTAAAAGCCGCTTGATCGTTACCATTGTATTGATAACTATATTGGCCACTTTGATTAGTGTTTTGACTACTTCCATAATTACGATTAGTAAACCCTCGTTTACGGTCGTCCATAATTGTTTTATATGCATTTTGTACTTCTTTAAATTTTTCAGTATATGCTGCTTGATTAGGATTATTTATATTAGCATCCGGATGATATTTTTTACTAAGTGTTCGGTATGCTTTTTTTACCTCATCATCAGTTGCATTTGGATCTATCCCTAATATTTGATATGGATTCATTATTTCCTACCTTCCATTCGTTTTTTCTTGATCATTTCATACTTTGTCCATACACCACTATATAAAATATTACGAATAATAGTAGCGTTTTCTATAATTGGTAATCTTTCAAAAGCTAAAGTTGCCTCAGATATCATTAATTCTAGAATATCTTTGCATTTTTCTTCAAATTGTTTTGTTTGATATAATTCCTTAAGTGGATTATAAGTTCCTTTTTCTAAATCATCTTCAATATCTTCATATGCATCGATAAAATAAATAAATCTTCCTAAATAAAAGCCTAATTGATATAGTTCACTATACCATTCATCTTCTTTATATGCACAAATAAGTCCCATGACTTCTCCAAAACATTTAGACACTTCATCTAAGTTATTAAAGTCTTGTTTTTCATATTCGTTTATTTTATGCAAACATTTTTCGATATTACTTACTTTATCATAATATTCTTCCTTAACTTTACTATATGCTTTATTTATCAATTTTTTATACATTTGCTTACTAAGTTTTTGTTCATCTAACCAATCATCTTCACATTTAAAATATGTTAAAACAATTGTCATTTTTGCTGCATAATCAACAAACTCATTATAACACTCTTGATGTTTTTTTAAAGGATGCATGACACAACGGGCATTTTTCATTTCTAACTTTGGTTCATATAACCCAGATAATAAAATTGCTAAAAAATTCATATCAAAATTTAAAGCAGCTTGAGCTCTTAATCCATAACTATTTTTTAACGTTTTACATAACCCACAGTAATATGCATGATATACATCAAACTCTTTAAACTTCATCTCGGGTTTATTTACTACTACATATCCAAACATACTTAACTTCTCTTTTCAAATTTATTTTGACAACTAGGACATGTAATAACGATTTTACCACGTCCTTTTGGTACTCTTACTATTTGTTTACAGCATGGACATGAAAAATGTTTATGCATTGAATCTTGCTTGTTCATATTTTTTAATTTTATATATGTTGTTATTGGTTTAATATAATTTAAAAACTTTTCATTTTCTTGATTTCTTATATAAATATTTTTTGATAACATTCTAAAAATAACAATAAACCATAATAAATATGCCAATATTCCAATTACTATATTTCCTACAAACATATTAATAATAAAGCAAATAATACTAATAATTATTAATACATTATTTAATTGATCTACACCATATCTTCCTTGCATAAATTGGAAAAGTCTTTCTTTCATTTTATCTTCGCCACCCTTAATTTTATAGAAAATAGTATATTTTTTTATTATTAACTATTCATGAACTTTCAATTTGTCATAAATAAAATAATGACTATACAAAATAAAATGACCTATATGGTCATATAAGTCATTTTACGATGATTAAATCATTATTACACGTTTAGCATAACTATATAAAGTCTTATCATGCGTTACCATAATAATAGTTTTTCCTTTTTTATGCAGATCACAAATTAAATTCATAACTAACATTTTATTTTCTTCATCTAAGCTTCCAGTTGGTTCATCGCAGATTATTATATCTCCTTGTTTTACTAATAATCTTGCTATTGCTACTCTTTGCTGTTGTCCTCCGGAACATTCGTAAATATATTTATCATATGTCCCTTCCATACCAACTTCTGATAATTTTTCTTCAATTAGTTTTCGATTATTTTTTCTTTCTTTTTTAGAAGGATATACAAGTTCTAAGTTATATCCAACTGTTTTATTATCTATCAACGCAAAGTTTTGAAATAAATAAGATATATTTTTGCTCAATAATTTAGCTATCTTACTATCTTTATAGTCTATCTCTTGATCCTTGATAAATACTTTTCCCTGATCTGGTTTATCTAATAAACCAATGATATTACATAAAGTTGATTTCCCTGATCCACTTTTTCCAGAAATAATAATAAATTCACCTTCATCTATTTCTAAATTAAAATCATGAAATACATTATGTTGATAATAACTTTTGGATATATTTTTAAGTTTTACAATTGACATAACTACTCACTTCCTTTTAATAAATTTACTGTTGTTTTATGATCAAATTTTTTCATCATGATACTTTCGATACAAACTTCACAAATGATTAAAAATAATATTACTGCCAAAGTTGTAAATATATTTATTTTTAACAAAAATACATTTATTGAAAAAGGTAATAAATAGCCAGCGAGGTTTATTAAATAAACATCTTTATATCGTTCAAAAAAACTATAACCTAATGTTTTTTTGATAGATATTTCTTTAGCATTTTGATAAAAATATAACATCATATACATATATATTGTTGTTAAATAAACAATTAAATATATTCCAATATACGTAATTAATTTAACTAATAAAGGTAAAGTATAATATCTAAACATAATTGTAAGAGATTCACCTGCATCCGTTAATCGCATTTCATTTTCATTAATATAATCAGCTACTAAGTTATGATAATATGTAGGTTCTTTATCATTTCTCAATAATAAATGACTCCAACTATAATAGTCTTTATCTGATAAAAGAATAACAGGGTCACCTATTTCACCTCTCATATTATTTACAACATTCAAATAAGTATGATGCCCTTTTACATAATAAACTTTACAGTCAGTTCCATATTTGTATTGTTCAATAGCTTCATCTTTATATGCTTCAGGTACAAGTAAAGCAGGAGCCTGTATATCTTTGTATTCATCTGAATATAAATTCAAATAGTTTTTATTTACAATAATATAGGGTAATTCAGTTTCTTGATTAGCTTCACTATAAAAGAAACATGCTAAGGTATCTTTTTGTTTTAATAATATTTCTATTGCTTTGTATGCATTTTTATTATTTACCATGTTTTCAATCAAATAATAATCATCGCTAATATTCTTTTTAGCTAAATATAATCGTGTTTCGTTAAATATTTCTTTTGCTCCTGCAAGAGAATAAAACAAAACTAGACACAATAATATAATAATCACATTTTTAAAAGCAAAACTTATCTTTAGTAATCCATTATAATTTAAACTTTTTTTAATATTTATATTTCTTACTAATAATAAATAAGCACATACAGTTATAATTACTGTAATTATTATAAAGATTAAACAATTAAGAATAATGATTCCTAAAAAACTTAACCCTCTTATACTTAGATTACGTACCATAATAAACCATAAAATAACATTAACAAAAAGATAAATAAAAATTATTTTGATAACAAACTGTGAAAAAAGATTTGAAAATAAATTTCTTTTAGAATATCCCATTAACTTCATTACTGTAATTTCTTTTTTCATTCGAAGAAATTCATTAATAATACATATCAATAATGCAATTACCGTAAAGACTATGATTATATAAATATCGAGATTAACAGGTATTGATTCTTCATACATTTCATCATCAAGAACTTCATATTCTATTAATCCTTGCGCGATATTATTAATTTCTTTGCTAAGTTTTTCTAAATCATTGCCATATATATTATAAATGATATCATTATTAACACTTTCTAATTTATTAATAAAATTATCAAAACCAGTATATTCGTATATATTGTCACCCAAATAACTTTGACTTGTGATTTTTAAATATCCGTTTGTTTTAGTATCACTTAAATCAGTAGTAATATATCCATCATCAAATGATTTAAGTTTTATTTTATATCCGTAATTTTTATTTAAATAATCTAAAAGCAGATTATTTTGATCATAAATATATGTGATTTCTTTATGAGTTGAAGTATCAATATTTATCATTTGACTAGTAGCTAAAATATAGTCATTATCTTGACACAAAGATATTAATTCATCAAGAAACTTTTGATTATTTTGCTTAGGTTCATCTATTATTAAAATTCGATAATTTTTCTTATCAGTAATTTTACTAATTTGGTTATTTGAAAAACTCCCTAAAATACTAACATCTTCTCTATTTTGATTAGTATAACTAATCGAAAATGTTAATATACTTAGCAAAACTACTAATATATACATTAGTTTCTTCATCTTCATTCATCCCCTTTATACATATTTTTTCTAATATACGTAGCAAAAGTTATATATCCTTCCCAATATTAATAATATGTTATTATCATGAATTATTTTTAATGATGAATAAGATTAATATCTATTATTTTATTATTAACGTTTTCTTTTTTTACACAATTAGGATACTTATTTTTATATTAAGTTGTATTATAAAATATATATCATAAAAAAAGGAGAATTATTAAAAATCTCCTTAAACGGTTATATAATTCTTTAAATGGTTACCCTAGTTTTAATTTTTTAACAATTGTTAACCACATTGCAATATAGCAGGCTCCACCGCCAATAAAATTACTTATTGCTTCAGCAATAAAAACACCATTAATTCCTATATAAATTGGTAATATCAATGTTAGTGGAACTACTATAATAACTTTTCTAAAAACTGAAAAAAAGATTGCTTGTCTAGACTTACCTAAACCAACAGCGACAGCTTGTCCTACCATTTGAAATGCCATCATAAAAAAGCCAAAGAAATATAATCTTAATGCATTAACACCATCTTTTACTATTTCTGGATTATGACTAAAAATTTTAATAAATAATTCTGGAAAAAATGTAATTGCAAACCACAAAATCAACATCATTGATAAAGCACTAAAAGTTACAAATTTAATTCCTTGAATTACACGATCATTTCTACCAGCACCATAGTTATAACCTAATACAGGTTGACATGCATTAGAAATTCCTTGTCCTGGTAATGATGCTACTTCACGAATTGAATTTATTATTGTCATAATTGCAATATACAAATCTCCTCCGTATTTTTGTAATGTAGCATTACAAACAATAGTTACAGTTGAGTTTGTTATTGCCATCATAAAACCTGCCATTCCTAAGGAAACTATTCTTTTAACATGAATTATTTTTAATTTCATATTTTTCTTTTTTAATTTTAAGATTGTTTTATTTCCCGTTAAAAAATATATTGTCCAAAGCGCTGAGATAAATTGTGAAATAACAGTTGCTATTGCCGCTCCTTTTACTCCTAATTCAAAAACAAAAATAAATATTGGATCAAGAACAATATTTAATATTGCTCCTATTAAAACTGTACACATACCAATTTTTGCAAATCCTTGACTATTAATAAAACTATTCATTCCTAAACTAATTAAAACAAAAATTGTTCCAAATAAATAAATTGTCATATAATCATTTGCATAAACAATCGTATCTTTACTAGCCCCAAATAACCATAATAAATCCTCTTTTAAAACAAAAACGATTATTGTTAATAATATTCCAAAGATAACTAATAAAGAAAAAGAATTCCCCATAATTTCTTCTGCTTCATCATTTTTTCCTTGTCCTCTGGCAATTGAACATAACGGAGAACCTCCCATTCCAAATAAATTAGCAAAAGCAATGATAATTGATATTAACGGTAAACATAATCCTAAACCTCCCATTGCTAATGTTGAAATTTCTGGGATTCTACCTATGTACACTCGATCAATTACATTATATAAAACGTTAATAAGCTGTGCTACAATCATCGGTCCTGCTAAGTTTGTTATATGTCTAGCTATATTTCCTTGAGCAAAGTTATTTTTATTTATTTCCATTATTAATCACCACATATTTTATTTATATCTTATATAATTTTAGCACATTTATTAAGTTAAATATAGAATCAAAGATAAAGCTCTATGCTAAAAATATGTAATTTATTGTAAAATAAAAGAAAGTAGCTATCACTAGTCACTTTCTTTTATTAGTATATTGAATTATTATTCAATGTTTTTTTCAATAATAAAACTTACACCAACTTCTTGGTTAACTGCTTTTACATTATATCCATACATTGTACATGTTTTATGAACAATTGATAACCCTAATCCAAATTGCCCTTTAGTACCTTTTTCATATGGTTGGAACAAAGCTTCTATATTATCACTATCAATTGGTTCTCCATCATTGTATATTTCTAAATAATCTTCTTTTAAAACAATTTTTATTTTTTTATTTACATAACGATATGCATTTTCAATTATATTTTCAACACAAATACGCCAACATTCTTCATCCCCTTTAAACGAGATGTCTTTTAAATCTGTTTCTATTTCTATTTCTGGATGCATTCCACGTAGTTGAATTGTAATGTGTTCAATTAATTCCTCCATGTTTACATTACTATTAATACTTTCATTACTTAAAAAGTCCAATCGATTTAAATATAATAAACTTCTGACTTTATTATCCAATCGATCTGCATTTTCAATGATGACATCCATTGAAGAATTTTTATCACCATATGGATATATATCATCTTTAACACTTTGTGAATATGATTTTATTAAAGCTATTGGTGTCTTTAAATCATGAGAAATATTATGAATCATTTCTTCTTTTATTTTACTTTGTCGATTTATTTCTTCTTTCATCGCAATAAGTTCATCAGATACTATTCCGATTTCATCTTTACGATTAATTTTTAGTTCACTTTCTTCATCATTTCTAATATCTTCAATATATTTTCTAATTTGCTTTAGCGGTTTAATCAAACTACTTACCCATAAAAAGATTACCACACCTATTATTACAAACGTAATATACAAAGTATTTATTATTTGTTGTCTAATTGCTGAAATTAAATTAGCTGAATAATCACTATAAACTAATGATATCACATAAGTATTTGTATCTTTTTTTGTTATTTGAAAATAAATTGCTGTTCCTGCATACTCTTCTTTTCTTTGAATTTTTTCTTTATCATCTTTAATCATGTCTGTCAAATAACTACTGAAAACATAACTTAAATTTTTTGCCTCAGTATATGTAATATTACCAGATGGGATTATCAAATTATTTTTTACATCATATGTAAGATGATATATTTGTTTATCTGAAGATTTTTCTATGGGATTATAGTCATAATCAATATAGCCACGCTGTGCTATTTCTAGTGTTTGAAACATTTGCTTGTCGATAACATCCATAAGATTTTTATTTATAAGCGGTACGACTATTACAAGAACAGCCAAAGATATGATAGAAAATATTAGAATCAGTTGTCGTTGTAAAGAGAATTTTTTTAACATTAGTCTAAACGATAGCCAAATCCGTAAATTGTACGAACATTAATTTCTGGCATTTTCTTTCTAAGTCTTCTTAATGTATCATCAACAACGCGATCACTACCATAATAATTTTCATCCCAAACTTTATTAAGTACTTGTTCACGCGATATCGCTAATCCTTTATTAGTAATAAAATAAACTAATAAATCATATTCTTTAGTTGTTAAAACAATTTCATTTTCATGGTTAAATACTCTTCTTTTTTCTAAATCTATATCATATCCATCTAACTTAATTTTTGATGGATCATCATATGATCTTTTTATTAAATTATTAATTCTTAAAATTACTTCTTTAATATTAAATGGTTTTGTAATATAGTCATCAGATCCTTTTTCTAAACCAATAATACGGTCAAATTCTTGATCACGGGCTGACATAAAAATTATTGGCATTTTAGGTCTAATACTTTTTATCTCATTAAATAATTCAAAACCACTTGAACGATCTAACATAATATCAATTAACCATAAATGCACATCATCATTTTTATGCATTAATGCTTCGTCATATGTATAAAAAGAATATACGATATATCCTTCTTTTTCTAAATAGGTTCTTACTAAATCATTTAAGTTCTTCTCATCATCTATTATATTTATTTTAAACTGCATACATTTCGCCTCACTTTAAGATATATTTTATACTTTATATCCTTAATATATATAAAATATTGCCATATTATATGGCAATATTGTGTGATATTATGTTATTTTATCTTTTTATAACAAATCCTTTTTCAATCATCTTATCGACAATTTTATTAACATTTTTCAGACATTTTTCATCTGTATCTGCTTCAACCATAACTCTGACTACTGGTTCTGTTCCACTTTCACGCACTAGCACACGACCATTATCTCCTAAAGATGCTTCTACTTCAGCAATTACCGCTTTTACGTCTGCATCTTGTTGTGCTTCTTTTTTATCTCTTACTGGAACATTTTTCATTAACTGTGGATAAATTGTAACTGGTTCAATTAATTGAGCAATTGTTTTTTTGCTCTCAATTACAGCTTCCATAACTTTTAATGAAGTTAAAATTCCATCTCCAGTTGTTGCATGTTTTGAAAAGATAATATGACCAGATTGTTCACCACCAAGTACATGACCATTTTTTACCATATTTTCATTTACATATTTATCGCCAACAGCAGTTTTTTCATATTTTATACCTTCTTTATCAAATGCTTTATATAATCCCAAATTTGACATAACTGTAGTAACAACAGTATCATTTGCTAATTCGCCATGATCTTTTAAATATTTACCACAAACATATAAAATTAAATCACCATCAATTACACGACCAAATTCATCGACACAAATACAACGATCAGCATCACCATCATAAGCAAAGCCAATATCTAGTGCATTTTCTTTAACATATTGTTGTAAAACTTCAATATGTGTAGAACCACAATTAGTATTGATGTTTAATCCATTAGGATCACTATTAATTACAAATGTTTTAGCACCTAATGCGTCAAAAACACTTTTTGCAATAGCGCTACTTGCTCCGTTTGCACAATCAAGCCCTACTCGATAATTTCTAAATGCTCTTGTTGGAATTGACATTAAATAACCAATATAACGATTACGTCCAATTGAATAATCTAACACACATCCTATTTCATCCTTTGTTGCGTATGGCAATTCATCAATTAAACCATCAATATATTGTTCAATTAAATTTTCAATACTAGCATCTAGCTTATGACCATTACCATCTAGAATTTTTATTCCATTATCATAATATGGATTATGTGAAGCTGATATCATGATACCACAGTCAAACTCTTCACTAGTAACTACATATGATACTGAAGGAGTAGTAGTTACATGTAATAAATAAACATCTGCACCACTTGCTGTAAGTCCTGATACTAATGCATATTCAAACATATAAGAGCTTCTACGTGTATCTTTTCCAATTACTACTTTTGCTTTTCCATTTTGAGAGTAATACCATCCAAGATATCTTCCAACCTTATATGCATGTTCAACCGTCAAATCTACATTTGCTTCTCCTCTAAATCCATCTGTTCCAAAATACTTACCCACTATTTTATCCTCCTATTTTTTTAAAGTTATTCTTATTTTTTCTGGTGAAAGTAATCTATAGTTTAAGTAACTTTTACTTGTACTTAAATCTACTTTAACAGTATTAATTCCACTTTTCAAGTTTTCTATGTCAATAGTTGCATTAAAATCATTAGCAGAGACATTATTCAATAATTCTTCTACTCCCTCAACTTCAATAGAAACTTTATCAGATTCATTTGCAAAAACAACTTGATAATCATGATTGTTATTAATTACATTTATAGGTATATCTGTAATTGTTTTTTTAACTGCAGGTGAAACTTTTAATGATGCATCAACTGTATCAAAAGATAACTTATTAATTTTTTCTATTCCTGCAATTGGTAATTTTTCATAAGTTTTATCACCACTTAATCCCGATATATCAATCATAACATATACGCTATTTATATTATTAAGTAATTCTTCTTTACCATATATTCGAACTTTATCTCTAGACAACGTGACTTCTTTTAAACCATATCCACTTTCAAACTGTCCCACATATTCAGGTACAATTGAAACTTCTTTACTGTATGAAGAAACATCACATTGAACATGTACGGAATCAGGAATGATTTCTACATCTAATTTTTTTCCACTTCGATCATATGCATATATTTTAGCATCTTGTTCAAATGATTTATTGATTCCACTTAAATCTATATTAGCTTTAACTGTGTTTATTTTTCCTATTACATCTTGTGAACCACGGATTTCTACTTGCTGGTGTTCCATTGATTCTACTGATACTGAATATTTACTATCCATTTTATCTTCATTAATAAAATCATAGCCTAATTCAAATGTTTCAGTGTATTTTTGAGTAATTTTAACACTTACGGTTTGTGGCACAATCATTACTTGTAAATTAGTAGGGAATCCTTCACTCTTTAATTCAATAGTATGATCTCCCTCACCAAGACTTGAAAAATCAGCAATTATTTTATAATTCTTTGCTATCTTTGCTGAATAAATATCTAACGATGGTCCAACTAATGCCACATTTACTGTTTCCGGTAATCCTACTACATCATAATCATCTTGTAATCCTCTTACACTAATTTTTACATCATATATATAATCTCCTCCATTAGGTGTAGAGAAGATATTATTAATATTTCCATTAATAGTGAATAGTAGTACTATTGCTATTATAAAAGATAATATCTTCATTGAAAGATTGGATTGTAACATACGATCTAAAAAAAGATTTAAAGAGTTTAATGCTTTATATATAAATTCAAATGACTTATTTTTTACATTTAATAATTCTTCATTAGGTTTTATTGATGACTGTTTTTCAGATTTTTTATTTTCAGATTTTTGGCGATTTATAAAATTTAAAAAGAAATCTGTAGTCGTATCTTTTTTTATTGATGGTTTTTGATTATCTTTTTTTGACATCATTTTCACCACCTTTTTCTTTTGTTTTAAACCAATTTAATTCATTAACTAAAGAAGCACGTAATTCTTTTCGGGGAATTTTACGTAATTTACCATCTTTAGCAAATGATATAGTTCCCGTTTCTTCTGATACTACAACAGTTAAAGAATCAGTTATCTCACTTATTCCAAGGGCTGCCCGATGCCTTGCTCCATATAATGGACTAAGCTCTTGATTAGTAGGTGGATAAAAAGCTGCAGCACAGACTACACGATCATCTTTGATAATTGTTGCGCCATCATGTAACGGTGTTCCTTCCCAAAATATTGTTGTAAAGAGCTCTGATTTTATATCAGCATTTATTCTAGTCCCCGTATTTATATAATCAATCAAAGATTGTCCACATTCAAATGTAATTAATGCACCTGTTTGGTCTTCAGATAATTTAGTTATTGCGCTAACTAATTCATCCATTAATCTTTCCTTTTCATCATCAGATAAATTTTCATGATTAGGCTCTAATTTAGTTCGTCCCATCTTTTCTAATAACCCTCTAATTTCAGGTTGGAATACAACAATAATAGCAACTACGCCCCATGTTAATACAATATCTACTAGATAATCCATTACACTTAATCCTAATAAACTTGTAAACATTTTTAAAATTAGTATTAATAGAACCCCTTTAAACAATTGCATAGTTCGCATATTTTGCTTCATCATTGAAATTAACACATAGATTACGTACCATACTAATATTAAATCAATAACTGTCCTAAGGACATTAAGTATTGAACTTAAACTAAATGTAATTGTTGAAATTGTTGTCATTATCATACCACCCACTTTCACGATTTATTATAACATTATCATATTCAAAATAAAAATCATTTAGTGTATATTTAATTTTTTTTAATATGATAAATTATTTCTTTTTTGACATTATATAGCTTTTTTTTTAATTTTTTTTTAATTTTCTTGAAAATAATGTTAAAAGGAGTAATATATATATAGAAAAAAGGAGAATATTATGGATAAAAAATTTATCGTTGAAACCTCAGCAAGACATATTCACTTATCAAAAGAAGATTTAGAAACATTATTTGGAGATGGATATCAATTAACAAACAAAAAAAACTTATCTCAACCAGGACAATTTGCATGTGAAGAAAAAGTTACAGTTGTCGGTACTAAAGGAGAACAAAAAATGTCTGTTTTAGGACCTGTTCGTAAAGCTACTCAAGTTGAGTTGTCTTTAACTGATGCTCGTTCATTAGGACTTAAAGCTAGTATTAGAGAATCAGGTGATATTGAAGGAACTGAAGGATGCAAATTAGTAGGTCCTGCAGGAGAAGTAGAACTTTCTTGTGGTGTAATTGCTGCAAAAAGACATATTCATATGACACCTGCTGATGCTAAAGAATTCGGTGTTGTTGATAAAGAAATTGTTAGTGTTAAAATTGATACTGATGGTCGTTCATTAATCTTTGGTGATGTTGTTTGTCGTGTAAGTGAAAATTATGCTACTGCAATGCATATTGATACAGATGAATCTAATGCTGCTGGGTGTGGTAGAGAAGTATACGGAACTATTGTTAAATAAAAAAGCCAAAAGGCTTTTTTATTTTATTAACATATTGTCGAATTATGTTATAATATTTTCAGGTGATAGATATGAAACTACTTGATACTCTCAGTAAAACAAAAAAAGCAATAGGAGGCGTTATATTAATCCTATTGATTATGATATTAATCTTTTTTGCTGGCACAAGATATGCTAAAAGAAATAGTAATCCAGAAATTACTTCGACTGGTTTAACTCAACAATTGCAAGAAATCGAGGAACTTGCTACTATGTCGTATAGTTATACTAAAGTTGGTGAATTTTCCGACAACCTTAAATTTAATGGTTGGGATATTCCACTTACTGAAAAAAGCTTTTTAATTACTTATGATGGTAAATTGAAAGCTGGTATTAAAATGGATGAAATTGAAATAGCTATTAATTCAAACAAAATCATTGTTTCAATTCCTGAAATTGAAATATTAAGTAATGAAATTGATGAAAATAGTATTGAAGTCTATGATGAATCTAAAAATGTTTTTAATCCTATCTCGATAAATGATTATGCTACTTTTGCTAAAAAGCAAAAAGAAATGGTGGCTGAAGAAGCAATTGAAAATGGTTTATTAAGTGAAGCGGCTACTAAAACTCAAGATGCAATAAAAAAATATTTAAATGCTATTCCTAATATTAATGAAAATTACACTATTGAAGTTAAATTTTTAGAAACAAAAAATGGTCAATGACCATTTTTTTTTATTTATTTACTGCATTTTTTAAAGCACTACTAGCTTTAAATGCTGGAGCTTTACTTGCTGAGATAGTCATTGTTTCTCCAGTTCTAGGATTACGCCCTGTTCTTTCTCCTCTTTCTCTAATTTCAAAATTTCCAAATCCTTTTAATGATACTTTTTCACCTTTTACTAATGCATCTGTTACTACTTCAATAAATGAAGTGATAACTTTATCTACATCTGTTTTTGTCATATTTGTGTTTGAAGCAATTGCTTCTACTAATTCAGTTTTATTCATCTTAATTTCTCCAATCTTTTTATTATAGGAAGTAGTCCTACATTCATTATATTACTTATCATTATTGATTACAAGTTATAATCTTTTGTATATTGTTTGACAGTTTTTATAAAATTGTCAACATCTTTTTTTTGGGTAGCCCATGATGTGACTAAACGTATACAGTAATGATTTTCATCAATTTTATTCATTATATTAAAAGAGTAATTACGTTGTAATTTTGTTATTAAATCTTTTGGTAAAATCGGAAATACTTGATTGCTTGGAGATTCAACATACATATCGTAATCTTTAAGTCCTTCTCTTAAAATATCAGCCATTTTATTTTCATGAATCCCAATTTCTAAATAAAGATTATTACTAAATAATTCTTTGAATTGTGCCCCTAGTAACCAGCCTTTTGCTAGCATAGCACCTCTTTGTTTAATATTGTATCTAAAATCATTTTTTAAGTCATCGTTTACAATTACTAAACATTCTCCAAATAATGCCCCCATTTTAGTTCCACCTATATAAAAAGCATCACTATAATTAGATAAATCTTTTAATGTAGGTGTTCCTTTTATCGCCAATGCACTTCCAAGTCTCGCTCCATCAACATATAAATATAACTGATTTTTTTTACAAAAATAATAAATTTCTTTTAATTCTTCTAATGTATATACAGTTCCATATTCTGTAGTCTGTGAAATATATACCATCTTGGGTTGTACCATATGTTCATCTTGGTGTTCTTCAATTATTTTTTTTATTATTTCTATAGTTAATTTTCCATCTTTATGTACTTTAGTAAGCACTTTATGTCCTGTAGCTTCAATTGCTCCTGTTTCATGAACATTTATATGTCCACTATCTACAGCAATTACAGCTTGATATGGTTTTAATGCTGAAGCAATAAATGTTGCATTAGTTTGTGTTCCTCCTACAAGATAATGTATATCAACATTATCATTTTCCATTTGTTTTTTTAAAATATTTGTTGCTTCATAACAATATTGATCTAATCCATATCCAGTATTTTGTTCATTGTTTATTTTTGACAATGCCTCTATTATTTTATAATGTGCTCCTTCACTATAATCATTTGTAAAACTATACATGACCATCCCCCTATCTTCTTGGATATAAAATTCCATAACGAACATATAACAAATCAAAATATGTTTTCATTGTTGTTGTTCCGGATAAAGATGATTCCGTAAAATTACTTTCTTCTCCATGAACAAGAAATGTTCGATCAGCTAGTTTAATTACCTCACTTTGCTCATTCATCGTTATTAAAATTACTTGGGCACCTCTATTTTTAATTGATCTAACTAATTCTCCTACTGGCATCATTCGCGCTCGCACAGATAATACAATTGCAACACTATTTTTATCTAATAACTCAATTCTTTGACTATCATCTCCACGATCAGCAAATGCATATGAAAACTTTCCCAACTTCACCAATTTAAATTGAATATCGGAAGCTAATATTTTATTGAATTGAAACCCAAAAAAATGTAACTTTTTTGCATTATATATAATATCACACAAGTGATCTATTTCGTGAATATTGACATATTTTTTACTTTCTTTTAATGAATTAATAGATAAATCATATACCATATCTACACATTTTGAAGGTTCGTTATGGATTTCACCTAAATCTTGTGAACTCAATTTTATTTCGTGATTTGCTTGTCTTAAACCTGATTCTACTTCTTTTTTAAATTCTGCAAAATTATCACATTTTAAAGCTTTACAAAAACGAGATATTGTTGCTGGTGATGTATAACATAAATCAGCTAGTTCATTAATGCTTATATTTGGTATTTTTTCAATATTATTTAATACTTGATAACATATTGTATAATATATACCTTGGCTGTATGATGCATTTATATATGTTAATAAATTATATAAAATATCTACCTCAGTATTTCTTTTGATGTTCAAAACCTCACCTCCATATAATATTATTTTGCTACTTAATCATTTACATATTCAAAAATAAAATTTTTTAATGTATTTTTAAAATCATCCGTTTCGTTTAATTCATATAAATAGCGTTCATCTTTTAAAACAAACAGTTCTTTGTTTCCACGATTAGCATTATACAAAGGATATACCATATCTAATGGTACAAAGTCATCATTTTTCATATGAATGAATAACGTTGGTATGTCATTATGTTTTAACATTAAAGGGTATGATTCTTTGATATTTATCTTTATTTCCTGTTTAATTTTATGTCGAATCATTTGGATAGTTGGAAATTTTATTACTTTATAATCTTTAACAATTCGATAAGCTAATATATCATATACACTAGTATATGCTCCATCACTAATGATTGCTTTTACATTTTTTAATAAATGTTTACTAGCTGCTTTTAATATTGTATTTGCTCCTGCTTCTTTTCCATATAAAATAATTTGATGATCTTTACCATATTCTTTTAATAGATATTCATTCCAACAAACCAAATCATTTACATCTTTTATACCTAAACCCCGTATATAACCGTCACTTTGTCCATGTGCACAAGCGTCTATTAGCAATATATTCCATGAAGGATAACGTTCTTTAAAAAAAGGAACATATAAAGACATATCTTTCGCTTCTAATGCAAAAGGATGTAAAATTATTAAAGTTTTTGTAGCATTTGTTTCTTCAACTAAAATTCCTCTTAATCGAATATCTTGTTTATTCTTTATATATATATTTTTACTTCTATATTTTGTTTCTAAAATACTTGGTTTATCATCTTCTTTATGATGACGATATATTATTGATTTAACAGTTCGATTAACAAACATATTTAAAGCTCCTGCTCCTGATGCTAATCCCGCTAAAACTGCTAAAGAAGTAACTACTTTTTTTCCTTTATTATTCATTTTTTCCATACTCCTTATAATTTTCCATTAATAATCTATTTATATTGCTTACTTGCTCAAATGAGCTTAAGCGATATTCATCATGCTCCATTCTACCTGCATAAAATCTAATAGCTTTTTCCAATTCTTCTCGTATTTTTTCATGATATTCTTTAGGAAATGTTGAAATTGGGAAACAAACAAAAACAAATGTATTATAGTCTTTCGAAAATAAATTAATTAATAAATCATATCCTTCGCTTCTTACTATTGAATTACCGATTGCTAATTGTAAATCATGATTTGCAAATGTTAACATATCATTCATGACAAATCTTATTACATCCATTGATGCTTCTTTAAATGCCTCATGATCACTTTCAAAAATAGCTTTTAAATATGCAACTACAATATTTTTATCTTTATTATTATCTTTAAGATAATTATCTACATATTTAAAAATTGCCTTAGTTACTCTATAATGAGATAATACTAAATTTCCAAAATCAGTCATGATTGCAAAAGCAAATCTTTGAGATGTACATAACTTCCAAATTGCTTCCAATAAATATTCTTTAACTTGATCATAAAAAACATCAAGTTTTTCAAAAACCATTCTAATAATTTTTCTAAAATAATATAAATGAAATTGATATTGAGTATCTAAATATTTTGCTGTCGTTCCATCCCATTCATATTCATATAAAATTTTATCAAGTAATAAATTAACTGAATCAATAAATTTTCTATAATTTTTCATTTTCATTAGCTTTTCTAAATATGGCATAAATATTTCATAAAATTCATCTATTGTTTCTTGGTTAATTCCTCGATGATATTCTAAATAATCAAGGATGTTTCGATAATCTAAAGGTTCTAGCATTATTTCTGTGTTTTTACTATCAATATATTCTTGGAAATCATCACATTTTAAAATCGTGTGATATTCATTAAAGTATAATATTTGCTTTAAAGCATCTTTAATAATATATTCTTCTTCCTGTTCATGAAGGTCCACTGAAAACACACTTTTTATTTCTAAATCAGAATAATCTAATGTTAAAAATACATTAATCTCTCTAAATTGAATATCTCTAATATAGTAATGAAATTTATGTTCATATTGTTTTGTTTGAACACAGCTGTGACATCTATATTTTCCCTGATAATTACTTTTATGCTCTTCTAAATATTTATGAATACAGACATGCATCATATTTTCACCCCCTTATAGGAATATTTTACCACTTATAATAAAATATTAAAACTAATAAAAATATCAACTTAATTTATTAGTTTTTAGTTACTAATTGAGAGTTATAATTAAATTATATACATTATTTTTAGATAATATGCCTTTTAATTTGTTATAATTAAATTTTTTGCATTTGAAATATTTTAAAAATCCTAATCATAAAATACTTCATATAAATATAGTCCCTGTGGTTTTGCTTTAAACAAGCATTTTTCTTTACCTTTACTATCTAAAAGTTCTTGTAACCTTTTTTTTGTTATTCTTTTAGCTCCTACTTGTATCAAACCACCAACAATATGTCTTACCATATAGCGTCTAAAACCATTCCCTACTATAGTAAATGTTATAATTCCATTGTTATCTTCGATTAGTATTTTATATAATTCTCTAATTGTATTACCATATTGATCATAACTACAAAATGATGCAAAGTCATGCTCTCCTATGAAAATACTTGCAGCATCTTTCATTAATTCTAAATCTAGTGGCCTACCATACTGATATATATAATTTGTTTCAAAAGGACTATACTCGTTTGTACTTAATAAATAATGATATTCTTTTTTTGTTGCACTATATCTACTATGAAAATCCTCACTTACAAATAATGAATCCAATATATATATATCATTTGGTAAAAAGTGATTTATTGCTCTTTTCCATTGTTTTTCAGGCATCTGTCTTGATGTATCAAAATGAAAAACTTGTTTATTTCCATGTACTTTGGCATCAGTTCTTCCTGAGGCATGAATTGTTACTTCTTCTTCACAAATCTTTTTTAATGCTTTTTGAATTTCTCCCTGAACAGTCCTTAATTTATTTTGAATTTGAAAACCATAAAATTTACTACCGTCGTAACTAACTATACATTTTACTCTAACCATTACAATATAAAACTAAGTGTTATAACACATCCTGATACTATAGCTGTAAAGATAAATGCTAAAGTATCAGTTCTCCTCCATTTTAATGTTTTATAACGTGTTCTTTTAGCTTCTGGATTATAGTTACGACTTTCCATTGCATTTGCTAAATCTTCTGCACGCTGAAATGCTGATATAAACAACGGTATAATCAGTGAAATAATAGCTTTTATTTTATCCGTTAATTTCCCCTCGCTAAAATCTACACCTCTACTTGCTTGTGCCTTCATTATTCTTTTAGCCTCATCTAATAAATCAGGAATAAATCTTAATGCAATAGAAATCATCATTGCAAGTTCATGAGATGGAAACCCAATTTTTTTTAATGGATTCAAGAGATCTTCAATTGCAAGTGTAAGATCCAATGGTTTTGTTGAAGAAGTTAAAATTGTAGTCATAGTAATAATTAAAACTAATCTAATAAAAATATATGCTGATTGTAACAATGCATCAGAATATATTTTTATAAAACCAAGACTAACTAACAGTTCACCTGTTTTAATTAAGAAAATATTAAATATCATTAAAAACAACATCATAAATAACATAGGTTTAACTGCTTTTAATATGAGTTTTAAGTTAATATTTGAAATAATTGTTGTGATTATTGTAAATATGGCCATAATGGCATAACCTATTAATCCTGCATCAAAAAATATTGCAATTAAAAATATTAATAATGTTAATATTTTTAATCTTGGATCTAATTGATGTATTGTTGAGTTAATTGGTATATATTTACCAAATGTAATATTATCCATTTAACTCACCTCCAATAACATTTATAAGTTCATCAATATCTTTAATTGATGTATTAATATTAAAACCGCCTTTATTTAGTTTTAAAATAAAATCTGTAATAATTGGTAAATCAATCCCTAATTTATTTAAATACTCACTATCTTTAAAAATATTTACAACAGAATCATGTCTTTCTACTTTTCCGTGATTCATAACAACAACTTCATCACAATATTGCAAAACATGATTCATATCATGAGTTACAAGAATAATTGTTTTGCCGGATTTATTTATTTTCTTAAACAAATTCATCATTTCATTCGCCCCCTGTGGATCTAATCCTGCAGTTGGCTCATCAAGAATTAAAATATCCGGATTCATTGCTAAAATTCCGGCAATTGCAACTCGACGTTTTTGCCCACCTGATAAATCAAATGGTGATTTGTCTAAATATGTTTCATCTAAACCTACAATGTTTATAACTTCTTTTGCAATTTGCTTGGCTTCATCCTCACTAATTCCAAAATTTATTGGTCCAAAAATAATATCTTTTTCAATCGTTTCTTCAAATAATTGATATTCAGGAAATTGAAAAACTAACCCCGCTTTTTTTCTTAACATTTTAAGCCCACTAGGCTTATTTGCTGGTGTAATTACATAATCATCAATTTCAATATTTCCGCTGCTAGGAAGAAGTAGTGCATTAATATGTTGAATCAATGTACTTTTGCCACTTCCAGTTTGTCCTATAACTGCTGTAAAGCTACCGTTTTTAATATCTAAATTTATCCCTTTTAAAGCATGATAAGCAAATGGTGTACTTTCACTATATATATGCTCTACTTCTTTGAATGTAATTGACATAATTCTTTTACTAATTCCTCCATATCTAAAGTTCTACTAGTTTCAATATTTAATTTTCTTAAACTATTTGCTACCTTTAAAGCAAAAGGAATATCTAACTCATATTTAAGTAAACTTTTTTCATCACTTAATATCTCTTGAGGTTTTCCAATTGCAATAACTTTACCGTTATTCATAACAATAATACGATCTGCATTTTTAGCTTCTTCAATATCATGAGTAATTGATATAATAGTCATTGTTTTTTCTTTATTTAGTTTTCTAACTAAATTATTTATCTCACGCTTTCCTATAGGATCTAACATACTTGTTGCTTCGTCTAAAATAATTATTTTAGGATTCATTGCTAATATACCAGCAATCGCAACACGTTGTTTTTGACCTCCAGATAATTTTGTTGGCTCATGATCTAAGAAATCTTGCATATCAACTTTACTGGCATAATTATTTATTATTTCGTCCATTTGATTTTGTGGAACACAATTATTTTCTAAACCAAACGCTATATCGTCTCGAACAGTGGCTCCTATAAATTGATTATCAGGGTTTTGAAATACAATTCCAATATTATCGCGAACTTTATATAAGTTTTCTAAAGTTAATTCAATTCCATTAACAGTAATTGACCCACTTAATTTTTCTAATAGTCCAATAATTAGTTTTGCTATTGTGCTTTTACCACTACCATTATGCCCTAATATAGCAACATATTCTCCTTCAAATATATCAAAGCTTATATTATTTATCGTTCTTGTACCCTCTCTATATTCAAATGATAAATTTTTTATCTCAATGATCTTTTTCATCTCTTCACCACCTATTCTGCTTTTTATAATTCTATATTCAATGAATATTTTAGTCAAGTAAAAGAAAAAGACCCTAGGGTCTTTTAGTTATTAAATTAATGTTATGATTGCCATTGGGGCATTGTCACCTTTACGATTGTAAGTTTTTAAGATACGTGTGTATCCTCCTTTTACATCTTTATATTTAGGTGCTACATCATCAAATAATTTTTGTACAGCAGTTTTTCCTGTTGATTCGTCAATTACATTATGTAATACAGCAGCAGCTTGACGTCTTGCATGTAAGTCGCCACGTTTACCTAAAGTAATTAATTCTTCAACAACAGAACGAACTTCTTTAGCTCTAGTTTCTGTTGTTTCTAATTTACCATACATAATTACTTCTGTTGCTAGAGAACGTAACATTGATTTTCTAATGTCAGAAGTACGTCCTAATTTTCTATTTTTAGCCATGAGATTAGTGCTCCTTCCTTCGTATTTGCGAATTAATCAATAGGTTTAAACCCTAACCCTAATTCGACTAATTTTTCTTTTACTTCTTTTAATGATTTCTTACCTAAATTTCTTACTTTGATCATATCATCTTCAGACTTAGCGGCAAGATCTTGAACAGTTTGGATACCTGCTCTTTTTAAACAATTGTATGAACGTACAGATAAATCTAATTCTTCAATTGTCATATCTAATACTTTATTACTTGTATCATTTTGAGCTTCAGACATAACCTCCATATTGACTGCCATATCTGTTAACTCTACAAACATATTTAAATGTTCCACCAAAATCTTAGCAGCTAATGAAATAGCTTCATAAGGTTTTAATGCACCATTAGTTTCTATTTCTAATGTTAGTTGATCGTATTTTGCACTTTCACCAACTCTTGTTGGTTCAACAGCATAAGATACTCGTTCAACTGGTGAAAAAATTGAATCCGTTGGAATAATACCAATTGTATTAATATCTTTCTTATTTTGATCAGCACTTATATATCCGCGATCTTTTTTTGCATATAATTCCATGTATAAGTGAGCACCTTGAGCAACATGAGCTATTACCAAATCATTTGAGATCATTGTTACTTCAGAAGGGCATTGAATATCAGCACCTGTTACAGTAGCAGGTCCCTCAACATCAATAATCATTGTTGCCGATTCATCACTATCTACATCAAAAACTAACTTTTTAAGATTTAAGATAATTGATGTAACATCTTCGACAACACCATCAACTGCAGAAAATTCATGAATTGCTCCTTGAACTTTAATTGCATAAACAGCAGATCCAGGTAAAGAAGATAAAAGAACTCGACGAAGTGAATTCCCTAATGTTGTTCCAAAACCTCTTTCTAGAGGTTCAATAACAAATTTACCATAATTATCTGTTTCATCATAATTAGCTATATTAAAATTTGCCTTTTCAAACTTTTGCATTTTTTCCCTCCTCACTAGGAATTATTATTTTTTTGATCATACAATAATTATCCACGAGGACGTTTTGGTGGACGACATCCATTATGTGGAATTGGTGTAACATCGTTAATTGAAGTTACTTCTAATCCTGCAGCTTGTAAAGCTCTCACTGCTGCTTCACGTCCTGGTCCAGGACCTTTTACACATACTTCTACAGATTTCACTCCATGATCCATAGATGCTTTTGCTGCTGCTTCAGAAGCCATTTGAGCTGCAAATGGAGTAGATTTTCTAGAACCTTTGAATCCTAATGCTCCTGCACTTGACCATGTTAATACATTACCATGTTCATCAGTAATAGTTACAATAGTATTATTGAAAGTTGAATGAACATGTGCTACACCTTTTGCAATATTTTTCTTTACACGTTTTTTTCCGCGTACTTGTTTTACTTTTGCCATTTCTAGTTCAACCTCCTATCCTATTTTTTCTTTCCTGCTATTGGCTTTGCTTTTCCTTTACGAGTACGAGCATTTGTCTTAGTTTTTTGACCACGTACAGGAAGACCTTTACGGTGACGAATTCCTCTATAACTTCCGATTTCCATTAAACGTTTAATATTTAATGCTACTTCACGACGAAGATCACCTTCAACTTTAATTGATTCTACTTCTTTTCTAATTTTACCAATTTCATCTTCAGTTAAATCTTTAACTCTAGTATTTTCATTTATACCAACTTTAGCTAAAATTTCTTGTGCTGTTGGTTTACCAATACCATAGATATAAGTTAATGAGATAACCACACGTTTATCACGTGGGATATCAACTCCAGCAATACGAGCCATTTTATTTCCTCCTAATTAACTACTAATTAACCTTGTCTTTGTTTGTGTTTAGGGTTTTCGCAAATAACCATTACGCGCCCTTTTCTTTTAATTACTCTGCATTTATCACACATTGGTTTTACAGATGGTCTTACTTTCATCTTGTCTACCTCCTTTTGGAAGATTTAAGTTTTATTTATGTCTAAATGTAATTCGCCCACGTGTTAAATCATATGGAGAAATTTCTACCGTAACCCTGTCCCCCGGTAAAATGCGAATGTAATGCATACGGATTTTACCAGAAACGTGAGCAAGGATTTCTACTCCATTTTCTAACGCTACTTTAAACATTGCATTTGGTAATGTTTCAAGTACCGTTGCTTCTACTTCAAGAACGTCATCTTTCTTTGCCATAGATCTCAACTCCCTTTTATTAAAGTTTTGTCAAAATTTCATACCCATTATCAGTAATAACGATTGTATGTTCATAATGTGCCGCTAAAGAACGGTCTTTTGTTACAACAGTCCAATTATCTTGTAACACTTCTGTTTCACATCCACCTAAATGAGCCATTGGCTCAATTGCAAGTGTCATCCCTGCTTTTAATCGTGGACCACGTCCAGCTTTTCCATAATTTGGAACAGGTGGATCTTCATGAACTTCACTACCAATTCCATGTCCAGTATAATCTAGAGGAGTAGTGCATCCATGTTCTTCAAGATAAACATATATTGCATGAGAAATGTCTGATAAACGATTTCCAGGTTTCACCTGTTTTAATCCAGCATATAGAGAGCCTTCACATACTTCCATTAGATGTTTTGCCTCATCACTTATTTTTCCAACTGCATAAGTCCATGCGCTATCGCCATGATATCCTTTGTAACAAGCACCTACATCTACAGAAATAATATCTCCTTCTTTTAAAACTTGATTGCTTGGAATTCCGTGAACAACTACTTCATTTATCGAAGTACAAACACTATTTGGAAATCCATATAAATGAAGGAATGAAGGAGTTGCATTATTGTCACGAATCACTTTTTCACAAATTTCATCTATTTGCTTAGTTGTGATTCCAGGTACAATAACCTCTTTAAGTTTTTCATGTACTAATGCAACAATTCTTCCCGCTTCAGCCATCAATTCAATTTCTCTACGATCTTTAGTAACAATCATTATTTAACCCCCAGGCTAGCTTTGATATCCTTAAAGACGTCTTCCATAGATTGATCACCATTAATATTAGTGATTTGACCTTTCATTGTATAATAGTCAATTAATGGTCTAGTTTGTTTTTCATAAGTATCAAGTCTAACCTTTACAGCTTCTTCACTTTCGTCAGGTCTTTGATACAACTCACCACCACAAGCATCACAAACTCCTTCAACTTTAGGTGGATTATATTCAATGTGAAAACTTGCTCCACATTCTTTACAAGTTCTTCTACCAGAAAGTCTTGGAACTAAACGATCAAGTTCAATATCTAAATTAATAACAGCATCGATATTAAATTTAAATTCTTTGGCAATACTTTCTAATTCTCTGGCTTGAATTATTGTACGAGGGAACCCATCAAGAACAAATCCGTTTGGAAATTCATTTTCTTGTAAGTACTCTCTTACCATTTGAATAGTATAATCATCAGGAACAAGGTGTCCAAATTGCATAAAATATTTTGCAATAACACCATATTTTGTTTGTTCTTTAAGTGCTTTTCTAAAAATATCACCTGTAGAAATATGAGTAAGTCCATACTCTTTGACTAAATTTGCAGCTTGAGTACCTTTACCAGCTCCAGGTGGACCCATTAGGATAATATTCATGTATACGCGCCCTCTTTCTTATACTATCTTCTAATATAACCGTGATATTCTTTTCTAGTTATATGTGTTTTAATTTGTCTTACTGTTTCTAACGCTACTCCTGTTACGATAATTAATCCAGTACCCCCAAGTGATAATGATGCATTAGCAGTTTGTGACCAGATAATAGGTGTAATAATTGGAATAGCTGCAATAATACATAATGATAATGAACCAACAACTGTGATTCTATTTAAAACTTTTTTAATATACGTTTTTGTATCTTCACCAGTTCTAACACCTGGTATAGAACCACCATTTTTCTTTAAATCATCACTAATTTTTTCTGCATCAATTTGTAAATTTGAATAGAAAAATGTAAATCCAATAATCATTAAAATGTATAATACAAATCCCACTGGTTCTTGATAATTGAAAATTGTATTAATCCAATTTGTAACATCACTAGTTTCCATAAAGCTAACAATTGTTCTAGGTGCTGCTAATACAGAAGAAGCAAAAATTACAGGAATAACACCTGAACTATTAATTTTAATAGGCATATGTGTTTGATCCTTTGTTCTCATTGTTGTATTAGAACTTGTTGCATAAATTATTGGTATCTTTCTTACTGCACCTTCATTAAATACAACGAAAATTACAATTGATAGATATACAATCACAAATAATGCATACCAACCAATTCCTAACCACATATCAATAGCTTTACCACTAGTATCAACTAAATTATTAAATGTTGTAATAAAACTTGTAGGTAAGTTAGATACAATACCTGTAAAGATTAATAATGAAACTCCATTACCTATACCTTTATTTGTTATTTGATCCCCTAACCATACAGCTAACATACTTCCAGCTATCATAATAATGACAACATAGATATATGTCCAAATACTTGAGTTAGATAAAATATTATATCCAGTATCAAAAGCGTATGTTAATACGCCACCTTGTAATGCTGCTAAAAATAAAGTTACATATCGCGTAACACGATCTTTTTTCTTTTTCCCAGTGTTTCCTTCTTTACGCCATTGACTCAAAACAGGAATTACATCCATAGATAAAAGTTCAATAATAATCGAAGAAGTGATATAAGGTGATACCCCAAGAGAGAACAAAGAAAATCTTTCTAAAGTTCCCCCACCAATTAAATTCATAATCCCAAAAATTCCATTAGTTGCATCACTAGCGCTCAATGCACCAGTGTTGACACTAGGAATAGTAATTGCAGCACCTAAACGGTATACAAATAATATTCCTAGCGTAAAAATTACTTTTTGGCGAAGTTCACCCTTTTTGAAAACATTTTTCAAAAACGTAAACATCTTAAATCACCTCAGTTTTTCCACCAGCAGCTTCAATTGAGGCAACAGCCGATTTAGAAAATTTATGTGCTTTAACTGTAATTGCTTTTTCTAATTTACCATTACCAAGTACTTTTACACCATTTAATTCTTTTTTAATAATTCCAGCTTCTTTTAATGTCTTTGGACAAACCACTGTACCTTCTTCAAATGAATTCAATTGTTCTAAATTAACAATTGCATATTCTACTCTATTAAAGTTTGTAAATCCACGTTTTGGTAAACGCATAAATAATGGAGTTTGTCCACCTTCAAATCCTGGTTTCTTTCCACCGCCAGATCTTGCACCTTGTCCTTTTTGACCTCTACCAGCAGTTTTACCAGTACCAGAACTTGTACCTCTACCAACACGTTTTCTTGCTTTACGTGCACCTTCAGTGTATTGTAATTCGTGTAGTTTCATCAGTTACACCTCCCTATTTTTCTTCTACTTTAACTAGGTGTTCAACAACTTTAATCATACCTTGAATAAATTCGTTGTTTTCTTTTTCTACAGTTTTATTTAATTTTGTTAAACCTAACGCTTTAAGAGTAGCCCTTTGTTTTGGTAAACGACCAATTGGACTTTTAACAAGCGTAATCATAACTGTTTTTGCCATTCTTTACGCCCTCCTATCCAAAAATTTCTTCAACTTTTTTATCTCTTAATTCAGCAACTTGGTTTACAGTTTTTAATGAAGCTAACCCTTCCATTGTAGCTCTAACCATATTAATTGGTGTTCTAGAACCTAATGATTTAGATAAAATATCAGTATATCCTGCTAATTCTACAACAGCACGAACTGGTCCCCCAGCAATAATTCCAGTACCTTGAGAAGCAGGTCTAATAAATACTCTACCTGATCCATAGATACCAGTTATATCATGAGGAATTGTTCCATGAATTAAAGGAACATTAATGATATTTCTTTTAGCATTTTCAGAAGCTTTTCTAATTGCATCAGGTACTTCATTTGCTTTACCAGTACCAAAACCAACTCTACCTTTTCTATCTCCGATTACAACTAACGCAGCAAAACGGAATTTACGTCCACCTTTAACTACTTTAGTTACACGGTTAATAGTAACAACACGTTCTTCAAATTCTTTTTCTTCTCTTCTAGTTCCATTGTTTCTTTGACCTTTTTTAGGCCCGTTGTTTCTTGGTCCATTGTTTCTTGGTTTACGTTGTTCCATATTGACCTCCCTCTAGAATTCTAATCCAGCCTCTCTAGCAGCTTCAGCTAGGGCTTTTACACGACCATGATAAACATATCCACCACGATCAAATACTACTTTTTTAATATTTTTTGCAAGCGCTGCTTCAGCAACAGCTTTACCTACTGCAGTTGCAGCTGCTATATTAGAACCGTTTTCTAATTTCATATTAACGCTTGATGCACTAGCTAAAGTTACACCATTTACATCATCTATGACTTGTGCATGAATATGAGCATTTGAACGGAACACGTTTAATCTTGGACATTCAGGAGTTCCACTAATTTTAGCACGAACTCTAGCATGTCTTTTTAAACGAACATCATTACGAGATTGTAATTTTGACATCTTATTTTGCTCCTTTCAAAACTACTTCTTACCAGCAGTTTTTCCTTCTTTTCTGATGATTCTTTCATCAACATATTTAATTCCTTTACCTTTATAAGGTTCAGGTTTTCTTACTTCTCTAATTTGAGCAGCAACTTGTCCAACACGTTCTTTTGAGATTCCAGAAACAACAATTTTAGTATTTGATGGAGTTTCAATAGTAACTCCCTCTTCTCCTTCGATTTCAACTGGATGAGAATATCCAATATTTAATACTAACGTATTTCCTTTCATTTGTCCACGATATCCAATACCAACAATTTCTAATTCTTTCTTGAATCCAACGTGTACACCTTCAATCATGTTTGCAAGTAATGCTCTTGTTGTACCATGTAATTGTTTATGAGTTTTTTGTTCAGTACTTCTAGCAACAGTAATTACATTTTCTTCTTGTTTAATTGTAATCACTGGTGAAAATTGTCTTACTAAAGTCCCTTTTGGACCTGTAACAGTTACTGTATTATCAGCAGCGATGTCTACTGTAACTCCTTCAGGTACATTAATAATTTTATTACCGACACGTGACATCAGTTTGCACCTCCTGAATTATTGTTTTTATTACCAAATATATGCTAGAACTTCTCCACCGACTTGTTTAGCACGAGCTTCTTTATCAGTCATTAATCCTTGAGAAGTTGATAAAATTACAATTCCTAATCCATTTAATACTTTTGGGATTTCATTTACTTTTGCATATACACGTAATCCTGGTTTAGAAATTCTTTTTAAATCTGTAATTACACGTTCATTCCCTCTATATTTTAGAGTGATAACAATGTTTTTAATTGGACCTTCGCCCTCAACTTTATATCCTTTTATGAATCCTTCATTTTTCAAAATCTCAGCAATATCTACTTTTAATTTTGATGCAGGCACCATTACTGTTTCATGGTGTTGTCTATTTGCATTACGGATTCTTGTTAACATATCTGCAATTGGATCTGTCATAACCATTTGCTAAATCCTCCTTCCATCTGGATAAAATTACTACCAGCTTGCTTTTTTAACACCTGGAATTTCACCTTTGTAAGCTAATTCGCGGAAGCAAATTCTACAAAGTTTAAATTTTCTAATTACTGAATGTGGTCTTCCACAACGTTCACAACGTGTGTATTCACGCACTTTGTATTTTTGAGGACGTTGTTGTTTCACCTTCATTGATGTTTTTGCCATATTCTGTGAGTCCTCCTTATTTCTTGAATGGCATTCCTAATTGTGCTAATAACTCATGACCTTCTTCATCAGTTTTAGCAGTAGTTACGAATACAATATCCATTCCTCTTAATTTATTTACTTTATCGAAATTGATTTCTGGGAAAATTAATTGTTCTTTAATACCTAAAGTATAATTTCCTCTTCCATCAAATGAGTTATTTGATACACCTCTAAAATCTCTTACACGTGGTAATGAGATATTAACTAATTTATCTAAAAATTCATACATTCTTTCACCACGTAAAGTTACTTTACATCCAATTGGAGCTCCTTTACGTAATTTGAATCCAGCGATTGATTTTTTAGCTCTAGTGATAACTGGTTTTTGCCCACTAATTAATGTTAATTCATTTACAGCTTCATCTAATAATTTAGAATTAGACACTGCATCACCTACACCAATATTTAAAACAATTTTTTCAATCTTAGGAGCTTGCATTTTTGAAGAATAATTGAATTTTTCCATTAAAGATTTAACCACTTCGTTTTGATAACGTTCCATTAAACGGTTCATTCTTTATCCTCCTATTTCTTTTTCTTTTTATCAACTTCTGCTCCAGTTTTTCTGTTAACTCGAACTTTGATTTTTTTACCATCTTTTTCTACAAATTTATATCCAAGTTTAACAGGAGCTTTAGATTTTGAATCATAGAATGCAACATTAGAAACATGAATAGGCGCTTCTCTTGTTACAATTCCTCCTTCAGGATCTGCTTGTGAAGGTTTAATATGCTTAGTTGCCATATTAACTCCCTCAACTATTACTTTGTCTTGTTTTGCAAGAACTTGTAACACTTCACCTTGTTTTCCTTTATCTTTACCTGCGATAACTACTACAGTATCACCTACATGGATTTTCATGTTTAAGTCCTCCTATAATACTTCTGGAGCTAATGATACAATCTTCATGAAATCTGCATCTCTTAACTCTCTTGCAACTGGTCCGAAGATACGAGTCCCTTTAGGAGACTTGTCTTCTTTTATAATTACACAAGCGTTATCATCAAATTTGATATAAGAACCATTTTCTCTACCTACACCATATTTACTTCTTACGATAACTGCTTTTACTACTTCACCTTTTTTTACAGAACCACCTGGAGCTGCTTGTTTAACTGTTGCTACAACAACATCACCAATATTACTAAATTTACGATTAGATCCACCCAAATTGCGGATTACTAAAACTTCTTTAGCTCCAGTGTTATCAGCGACTTTAAGTCTACTTTCGTTTTGGATCATTTTGGTTACCTCCTTTTAGAGTTTATATATATTAAACAGTTTCTGCTTTTTTTACAATTTCAACTAATCTGAAACGTTTTGTTGCAGACAATGGTCTTGTTGACATGATTTTTACTGTATCACCAACATTTGCGATATTTTCTTCATCATGAGCATGGAACTTAGTTGAAGATTTCATACGCTTACCATATAATTTATGTTTTACATGTGTTTCTACTAGCACTGTAATAGTCTTATCCATTTTAGTAGATACAACTGTTCCAGTGTAAACTTTACGATTGTTTCTTTCCATTGGATCTCCTCCTATTGGTTCAATTCTCTTTCTCTAATAATTGTTTTAATTCTAGCGATAGATTTACGAACCGTTCTGATACGTGCTGTGTTTTCTAAACTTCCTGTAGCTTGTTGGAAACGAAGTCCAAATAGCTCTTTTTTGTATTCTTCTACTTTAGCAAGTAAAGCAGCATTATCTAATTCTCTAATTTCTTGAACTGTCACAACTATTCACCCTTTCCAATGATTTTACATTTAATAGGTAATTTATGAGATGCAA
>OLNH01000207.1_pt1 | contig 59656 bp, 58 predicted proteins | sample 1643101 | NCBI WGS metagenome assembly OLNH01 (sample SAMEA3136758, study PRJEB25190) | human gut metagenome | biome: human gut; feature: human-associated habitat; material: faeces | place: Austria | collected 2013 | reverse complement strand
TTAATAATTATTAAAAGCTTAACAAAATAATTTAAATAAATAGGTATTATAAAATTAAATGAGGATAAAGGTGCCTTTTAAAATCTAATAGGGACTTGAAATGAAAATTTCAAGTCCCTATTAGATTTTATAACGCCAATAAATATCATTGGAAATTTTTCACAACGCTAAAGCTAATACTTACCACGCACATAGCATGTGGTATTTACTTCACAATAAAAACATCCATAGAGCTTATTAACACAATGAATGTTTTCACATTTTTGTTTCTTACTTTAAATTCCGATAAATAAATAACATACGGTCTTTGCCGTTTATATCTTTAATAATTTCATACGGATCATTTGGAAAATATTTTTGCAATGCTTCTTCCATCAATTCTCTTTGATCAAAGCCCATTTCAAAAGCTAACAGAGCACGTTCATTTAATAACTCATTTACACCTTCAAAAATCTTACGATAAAAATACAATCCATCATTTCCGCCAAATAAGGCAACATGGGGCTCATTATCTTTAACAACAGCTTCTATTTCTTGTTCTTGAGGAATATAAGGTGGATTAGAAACAAATATATCTACTTTAAGATTTTTCTCAATTAAAGGCTGTAACATATCCCCAGCTAAAAATTCTACATCTGCTTTTAAATTATTAGCATTTTCCTTTGCAACAGTAAGTGCTAAATCAGAAATATCTGTAGCATAGACTTTTAATTTAGGTTCTTCTAAAGCTAAACTTATTGCAATTGCTCCACTTCCTGTTCCAACATCACACAATGTAATATTTTTATAACCTGAAAAATAATCATCAATACGATATAAAATATTTTCTACTAATTCTTCTGTTTCATAACGTGGAATTAAAACATTTTCATTTACTTTAAAATCACGTCCAAAAAATGTTTCTACACCTTTAATATATTGAATCGGTCTACCATTATAGTATTCTTCCATTCCCATTAGAAATTGCTTTTCTAAATCTTTATCAACTTCTTCATCATACATCAAATAAAGTTCATGAGGTTCTTTATTGGCTAAATGATAAAACAAAACTTTTGCAACATTTACATCCTTATTACTATCATCCAAACGACTTTCTGCTTGTTTAATTAACTCTTTTACAGTTGCCATTAATTTTGTCCTTCCAATTTTAAACGTTGATCTTCATTAATTAATGCTGTAATAATATCATCCAATTTACCTTCAATAATTCGATCTAATTGTTGAATTGTTAATCCAATACGATGATCAGTTACACGGTTTTGTGGATAATTATATGTTCTAATCTTTTCAGCACGATCTCCAGTTCCAACTTTACTTTTTCTTTCACTTTCAACTTGCTGATCTTGTTGTTGTTGATAATAATCATAGATTCTTGCAATCAAAGCTTTCATTGCCTTATCCTTATTATCATGTTGTGAACGACCATCTTGACTAGCCGCAACAATACCAGTTGGAATATGCGTAATTCTTACCGCTGAATCAGTTTTATTAATATGTTGTCCACCAGCACCACTAGCACGATAAGTATCAATTCTTAAATCATTTTTATTAATCTCAACATCTACTTCTTCTACTTCAGGCATAACTAAAACTGTTGCTGTAGAAGTATGCACTCTTCCTTGCGTTTCTGTTTTAGGTACACGTTGAACACGGTGTGATCCAGATTCAAACTTTAATTTTCCATAGACACCTTCACCTTTAACCATAAAAGAAATTAAAGAATATCCACCAGCTTCTGCATCAATGGCTTCCATAACTTCAACTTTCCATCCTTGTGATTCTGCATATTTTACATACATACGATATAAATCACCAGCAAAAATATTTCCTTCATCACCACCGGCTGCACCACGAATTTCCATAATTACATCTTTATTATCATTAGGATCTTTTGGAATTAATTCAATTTCTAATTTTTTAATAACATCAGGTAATTTTTCTTCCAACTCAGCTAATTCCATTTTAGCCATCTCTTTAATTTCAGGATCATGTTCTTTAGCTAATTCTTTAGCTTCTTCAATTCCATTTTCAATTTCTTTATACTCTTGATATAAATCATATGCTGCTTGTAATGATGCCTGTTCTTTTGTTACATCAGTCATCTTTTTAATATCACTACCAATATCAGGATCCATCAGCATATGTCCTAATTCTTCATATCTGTTTTCCATTGTTTTTAAACGTTCTAACATACTTTCATTCATGATTTATACCTCCAAACCTCTCATATTATATAATAAACATAAAAAATAAGCAAAATATATTTTACTTGATTTAAACACAACTATTTAACATTCAAACAAAAATTTATTCATATTAATTATAGTTCACATTGAGTTCACCTAACCATTTTATTATATAGGTGTAGTAGAAAACTACCCCTCCCTTTAATCATAGAATATAGAAGACAAGTTACAAATGTAACTTGTCTTTATTTTTATATTAAAACTTATTAGGTCGATTGCGTACCTCATGACAGTGTCGACATCGAGGTTCATAATGCTCAACAGCTCCAATTAATACAACAGGATCTTCAAAAGAAGCCGGTTTTCCATCGACTAATCTTTGGGTTCTTGTTGCAGGAGCTCCGCATTTAGCACAAACAGCCGTCAATTTAGTAACGAACTCTGCTCGAGTAAGTAACTCTGGCATCACCCCAAAAGATTCACCTCTAAAATCCTTATCCAATCCTGCCACTATTACTCTTATACCTTTATCAGCTAAATATTCACATACATCTACAATATCTTTATCAAAAAACTGAATTTCATCAATTGCTACAACTTCAACATCATCATTGACTAATTTTAAAATATCTTGCGCTTTTTCAACAATCTTACAAGGTACTCGAGACCCTGAATGAGATACAATTTCTGTATCTGAATAACGATTATCAACCTTTGGTTTAAATACGACGATATTTTTTTTAGCATAACTTAAAACATTTATTCTACGAATTAACTCTTCTGTTTTACCAGAAAACATACATCCACAAATTACTTCTAACCAACCTTCACGATATTGATGATACATTATTAAAATTATCCTTTCTTTAGCTTCTAATATCTCTTATTCCATCACTAGTACCATCAGGTCCAATATGAGCTAAATCAGAAAAACGACTATAATTTTTTTCAAACGCCAAATTAACTTCACCAGTTGCACCATTACGATGTTTTGCAATAATAATTTCAGTTAGACCTGTTTCTTCAGTTTTATTATCTTCATTATTTTTATAATAATCTTCACGATAAATAAACGAAACAATATCTGCATCCTGTTCAATTGCTCCAGATTCTCTTAAATCCGACATCATTGGACGTTTATTAGGTCGTTGTTCAACTGAACGCGATAACTGTGATAACGAAATAACAGGTACTTCTAATTCTCTGGCTAATGCCTTTAATGTTCTTGAAATTTCCGAAACTTCTTGTTGTCTGTTTTCACGATTTTTAGATGATGAAGTAATTAACTGTAAATAATCGATTACAATCATTTTCAATCCATGCTCTGACTTTAATTTTCTACTTTTAGCAACAATATCATTAATTTTAATCCCCGGACTATCATCTATATACAAATTACATTTAGATACACGCTCAGCCGCTGCATAATATTTATTAGCATTAGTTTTTAAAACTTCACCTGTACGCATTGAAGCCCCTTCAATACTTCCCATTGAACAAATAATACGCTGTACTAATTGTTCAGCAGGCATTTCCAATGAAAATATAGCTACTGGTTCTTTAGATTTATATGCGGCATTATGAGCGATATTCAATGCAAAAGCTGTTTTTCCCATCGCTGGACGAGCTGCCAAAATAATTAAATCACCTTTTTGAAAACCTGAAGTTATTTTATCAAGATCACGAAATCCTGATCTAACCCCTGAAATATTCCCATCAATTTTTTGTAACATATTTAAACGATCTGTCACGCTTTTAATAACACTACGAATTTCTCTAAACTCTCCGGCACTTCGATCTTGTGTTACTTGAAGAATAGTTCTTTCGGTTTCATCTATAAAAGCATCAATATTATCAACATCATCATATGCACTTTCAGCAATTCTTGTCGTTTCTCTAATAATTCTTCTTAAAATTGCTTTATCATGTAATATCTTTAAATAATATTCACTATGAGCAACAGTTGGAACAGATTCACTTAAACGGAACAAATAATCAACGCCACCAACTTTATCTAATTGATTATGATCCATAAGATAAGATGTTACCGTAGTAACATCTACAGGCATACCATCTTCATTGATAGCTGCCATTGCTTTAAAAATATTTTGATGATTAATATCATAAAAATCATCTTCTACTGTTTTATTTAAGATATCAATACATATATCTTTTGATATTAACATTGCTCCTAACAATGATCTTTCTGCCTCTATATCATGAGGATATTCACGAGTTGTCATAATATTCTCCTATTGTTCTTTTAAATGAACATTAATTGTTGCAATTATTCCTTTATATAAATCAACTTTTAATTTTGTATAACCAAGTCCTCCAATTGGATGTCCATCAATAAACTTTCTTTTATCTATTTTAATATCGTACTCATCTCTTAACTTCTCTACTACTTGTTTAGTTGAAATACTTCCAAACGTTTTTCCATCTTTTCCAGATTTTAAAGTAAATTCAAGAGTAATTTCCTCAATTCTTTTAGCTAATTCTTTAGCCTTAGCTTGATTTTCTAAATCAACTTGATGAGCTTTTTCCTTTTCATTTTCTACAATTTTACGACTTGTATCTGTTTCCAAAACAGCTAATTTATTTTTAATCAAAAAGTTTTGCCCATAACCATCAGCAACTTTTACAGTATCTCCTTTTTTCCCTAATTTCTTAACATCTTGTAATAAAATAACTTTCATTATTCACTCTTCCTTTCATCTAAATAATTATTAATCGCTTCTTCTAATAAATTAATGGCACCTGTAACAGTTTCATTTTTCAATTGACAAGCTGCCATTGAAAAATGACCTCCACCACCTAATTTTTCCATAATCAATTGAACATTTATATCACGGGTACTTCTAGAACTAATTGATACTTCATCCTTCCCAGTTTTTCCTACAATAAAAACTGCTTTTACACCACTAATTCCTAATAACTCATTACCAGCTTTAGCCAATAATGTTCTACTATATATTTTATCTGCCTTTCCAAAAGCAATCAAGATATCTTTTCCATATTTATAAGCCGTTTGCGTAATTGATAATTTTGTCAACGTAGTATCATAATCATCTTCTAAATACTTATATGCCTCTCCTACATTTGCCTGTAATTCTTTTAATTTAGCTGCAGCTTGAAACGTTCTTGTTCCTACTCTAGTCCTAAAATAATTAGTATCTATCAACATTCCCGTATACATAATTGTTGCTTCACGTTCAGTTACACTAATTTCTTCTTTTTGATATTCAAAAAGTTCTACAATTAACTCTACAGTAGATGAAGCTGCCGGCTCTAAATAAGTTAAAAGTGGTAAATCAATAAATTCTTCCCCGCGACGATGATGATCAATAACAACCTTATTGTTAACAATATCTAAAATATTTTCATCAATTGCAAGCGATGGCTTATGATTATCAACAGCTACTAATAAACTTCCTGACGATACTAACTCATGAGCATAACCAGCTGAAATAAACACATCTCGATATCTTTCATCATCCATTAAATTTTTTGCAACTACTGCAGTTTTTTCTTCTAGTGAATCATAATTTATAATAATATATGCTTTTTTATCATAGGCTCTACATAGTGCATACATTGCAATTGAAGCCCCAAATGAATCAAAATCAGATTGTTTATGCCCCATAATAAAGATATTATCAGCTTGCTTTATCAAGCCAGCTAATGTTTGCGCAATAACTCTAGCCCTAATCATACTAGATTTTTCAAAACTTTCACTATCTCCACCAAAATAACGAATCGGCTCATCATTTGATTTTACAGTAACCTGATCTCCGCCTCGTGAGTAACATAATGATAAAGCTGAAAATGCTAATTCATCAAGTTCACGTAAAATATTACTACCTCGCCCAATTCCAATTGATAAAGTCATAACTTGTCCTAATTCTTCACTTTTTTCTCTAAAAGTATCTAGTAAAACAAATTTATCTTCTACTTGTTTTCGATAAGTACGTTCATTAAATATTGCGATATAACCATCGCTTTTATATCTTTTTAAGATTACACCATTTTCCTTAGCCCAATCAAGCATAGTTTGTCTTGATACCGATTGAATTGAAGCAGCACTTTGTTCATCTGCTAGTTCAATTGATTCTTCATAATTATCAATCGTTATATAAGCTACACATATCTGTTGATCTTCAAATTCTTTAGCTACTCCTACATAATCACTAACATCTTTTAAATAAAGTATTCGACTTTCTTTGCTATTATACGCCTCAAATTTACGTGAATTAATATCTATAATCTTTATATCATCATCTTCAAATAATGATGCCAATAACGGTTGCCATTCCAATAATTTTTTACCAATAATATTTATATCCATCTCATGAAGCAAATCACTTACCCATACAATATTTCTATTTTCATCATATTTAACTAATCCAATTCCTCCAAAAATAAGTGCATTTTTAGCCTCATCACCTAAAACATCACTAACACTCATATTATTATCTTTAATAATGCTAATAGCATAAAATATAATACTAATAATTATTATATTTTTAACAAATATATATATTAATAATGTTAAAGAAGTACTACTAGATATAAAAATATGTCCTAATATTGCTAAAACAATTTCACATAACAATAAAACTATAACAATATTTTTTAGCTTCGACATCTTTACCGTCATTACACTCACCACCCTTAATAACTTCATTATAACATAGTCACTACTTAAAACAGAATTTTATAAACTATACTAACATTTATTTCGTTTACTTAATTTACCGATAATAATATCAAAGTATGATCTAATTACATATGATTCACATACAAACATAAATATCCACAATAATGCAAAACCAATTTCTGGCGTAACAATATTTTTTAACCAAGGAATAACATTCATTATATCACGATATATCTCTAATCCTTCTTTATAAACATCAATTCCTAAAAGTCCGCCCATCAAAAAGAAAATAATAAAATTTTTTAGTGCGGATACAACTATTAGACCATATTTAGAAAAACGTTTACTTTTATTATTATGCAAACAATACCCATAAAAAACCCCAAGAATTAAAGTGATACTAGCATACAAAGCAAAAAACATTTCTCCTACTAAAAAAAGCACAACAAATGTTACTACCAGTACACTTAAAGCGGCTTTATAATCATATAAATATGCATAATACGCAAGAGCCAAGACCATTATATATGAAAAAATAATATCAAAAATACTTCCAGTATATATATTTATCAGTCCTAAAACACCAAATAATGATGCCAACATAGCCCCCTGTGACATTATTTTGACTTTATTTCCACTCATATTTCCTCCATAAAATAATAAACATTTATCAAATAATAACATATTAATATTGTATGTTCAATTATTAGATATACTCTAAATTTTATTAAAAAAGGACTATTTCTACTATTTAGGATACTCATTGTATGGATTATAAAAATTTAGCCATTATAATATTAAATGGCGCAACTCCCTCTCCACGTTGCGCCTTTTTTATTTTCTATAAACATATAAAAAGCTAGTAACCTAGCTTTCTTCAATTACACCCATTAATTCCAAAATACGATTTAAATCTTTAGTATCAGTATATTTTATTGTTAAAGTATTTTCATCAACTTTAATTTTTGTTCTAAACTTCTTTCTTAATAACCCTTCAACATAAACCAATTCTTTAGATTTTGTCACTTTAGGACGTTCTTTACGACTATTTCCTAACTCAATTCCTTTAACCACATTTTCTACGTCTCGAACAGATAGTCCTTCATCGATACAACGTTTAGCAAGAGCCTCAGCTTTTTCTTTTGGTAATGTTATTAAACAACGAGCATGCCCCATTGACATTTTTCCCTCTAATACATAATTTTGAATCATCTCAGGTAACTGTAACAATCTAAGCGTATTAGCAATATAGCTTCGTGATTTACCAATTCTTTTTGCTAGCTGTTCTTGCGTAAGTCCTAATTTATCCATCATCGATAAATAAGCTTTTGCTTCTTCAATTGAATTTAAATCTTCTCTTTGAATATTTTCTAACAATGCTATTTCCATCATTTGATCATCAGTAAAATCAACGATGATTGCTGGAACAGTACTTAAACCAGCCTTTTTAGCAGCACGACATCTTCTTTCACCGGCTACAATCTCATAGCCTTGGATAGATGATTTTAAAATAACTGGTTGAAAAATCCCATGTTCTTTAATTGATATAGCTAATTCTTCTAATTTTTCTTCATCAAACAACTTACGTGGCTGATAAGGATTAGGACGAATTTCATCTAAAGAAATATTAATGTGCTTTGTTTCTGGTGTATTTTTTTCAATATCATCAATTAACGCAGAAATATCACCACCAAAAATAGCATCTAGTCCTTTACCTAATTTTTTATTTTTAACTGTACTGCTTTTTTTTGTAGCTGTACTTTTTTTTGTATTACTTGGCATTACGTTTACACACTTCCTTTGCAAAATCTCGATATGCTCTAGCACCTTCTGAATTATTATCATAATCAAAAATAGCCAATCCTTCTGATGGTGCTTCAGATAATTTAATATTTCTTGGAATTGCAGTTTTATAAACCTTTTCCTTAAAATATTTACGAACTTCTTGGGAAACTTCAACTCCTAAATTAGTTCGTTGATCTAACATTGTCAATAAAATACCTTCTATCGTCAAACGTGGATTAAAAACACTTTGTGTTAATAAAATTGTATTTAATAACTGTGTTAATCCCTCTAATGCATAATACTCACATTGCACTGGAATTAAAACTGAATCACAAGCAGTAAGAGCATTAGTATTTAATAACCCTAATGCTGGAGGGCAATCAATAATTATATAATTATAATCATCTTTTATTTGATCTATTGCTTTTTTTAAACGCTGTTCACGCCCTCTTTTTATATTTGCTAATTCTAAATCAGCACCAGCTAAATCAATACTCCCAGGAGCAACATCTAACTTAGCAATATATGAAGGAACAATTACATCTTTCATCTCACATTCTTCGACAATAATATTATATGTTGACAATTCAATATTATCACGATCAATTCCAATACCTTGCGTAGCATTAGCTTGGGGATCCATATCAACTAGAAGTACCCTATTTTTAGCTTTTGCAAGTGCTGCTGCTAAATTAATACTAGTAGTTGTTTTTCCAACTCCTCCTTTTTGATTTGTGATTGCAATTATTTTTGTCATTATTTAACCTCCCTTGAGTACTTCTTACCTATAGTTTCACCTAATTTTACCACGGTTTCTTTACCTTCATTTGTATTTTTAATAATATCATCATCAATAATCACTTGATTATCTTTAAATAAAATAATTACTGTAGATCCACCAAATTCAAAATATCCCTTTTCTTCACCTTTATGACAATATTTTTTGTCATAATTCACAATTTTACCAACCATCATGGCTCCAACTTCCATTTGAATCATCTTTCCAAAATTCTTTGATTCAATAATAGTATAATTACGACTATTACGCTTATAAATTGGATAATAATCATTGGCTATAGGATTAACCGTATGAAATTCACCTGGTATATATTTACTTTCAACAATTTTTCCATCATCAATATAACTATAACGATGATAATCATCTACACTCAATCTAAAAATCAAACAATAGCCATTTAAATATTCCTTAGCCAATATATCATTATTCAATAAATCTGATAAAGAATATAATGTATTCTTTATCAGAAAACAACTATCATCATCTATTCGATAACATGATAATTTAGAATCCGCAGGACTAATTAACACATTATCATTCACTAAAAAAGGACGTTTTCCTTCGATTATCTTACGCGTAAAAAAATCATTATAACTTATAAATTCCTTATCAATATACTGCGACATATCAATTTTATTTTCTTCAATAAACGATTTTATCATATGTTTAGACAAACTAGAATTCATATACCAGCCACCAATGTTACTAACAAACCGACAAACAAGAATTTTTAAAACACATCTGCCAATAACTGTACCATAAAGTTTTTCCAACAGATTATTTTGTTTTTCACCATTAGTTATAACATTTCCTAAGCGATCAACAACTATCATTTCATCACCACAATCTGTATCAACTCTATAATAACAAGTATTCCCAAAGCTACTAATCCTTTTGACTGAACCTTAGGTACTTTAAAATCAACAATAAATAAAACTCCTGTAATTAACATCAATGCCCCATATAAATATGATAATTCAAAAATAACATATCTAAATGCATAAGCTAGTGGCAAAATAAAAGAAGAAGTTGTTACAGGTAATCCTTGATAATACTTTCTTTTTTCATCTGTTTCTTGTTGCCTAGTTTCTTCTTTAACATTGAAATAAGCTAATCTTATAACAGCTGCTAAAACATAAAAAATCTCTATTGCTAGCCATCCAATTGAACTTAAACCTACATTATATCCTAGAATAGCTGGAAAAACTCCAAAAGCAACTAAATCACATAATGAATCAATTTGAATTCCAAAGCGCTTTTCTTCATCAGTACGATTTTTCTTGCTACGAGCTACCATTCCATCAAATGTATCACAAATACCGCACATTATTAAACATATAAATGCCCACTGGTACATTCCATTAAATGACAAATGAATTCCTGCCATTGCAAACACTAACGACAAATATGTAAGAATAACCGTATAACTATAATAACCGATCATTTTTCTACTCCCTATAATTTTTTTGACAAAAATAGTATAGCATATATTTAGCTAATAATGTACATTAATATAAATTTTGTCTTTTAAATAAACCTTTTATAATAACTAAAAATACTTTTAAAACAACGTATATCATAAAAAGACTTACAAAAGAAAAAGGCGGAAATTCGCCTGTTGAAGCTATAATAGCTAAAGAGATTAAAAACATCTAATCAAAAAATCAAACAAAAAAATTTCGTTTTATTCTTTAACTATAGCTATGATTAACATCTATATTATATACTCTTAAAAATCTAGGTTCAAGAATACTTTTTCTATAATTAAAAACCAGAAGAAGATATATTTATCTTACTTCTGGTAATATTTTGTTATTTTAATTACAGCAGTCTTTAATCAATTATTTATAAAATCTACTATCTGCATATAAAACAATCTTATCATTTTCTAAAGATTTTGGTACATCAATAATCCTTTGATTAGATGAACCTCTAAACCTAAGCTTACGATCCTTTAACCCATCTACAAATGGACCATCAACTAATACATCTACATAAGATAATATATCAACATCAAAATTCTTAATATCTTCATATAGAAAAGCTGAATAAAGCCAGATTGTTTTATCTTTACAGCACTCTTTAACTCGTTTTAATAATCTAAAAACATCATTTCTATTTTCTAACTCTAATGGTTCTCCACCAAGAACTGTTAACCCAGAAATATGTGGACGTTTAATTAAATCAATCAAAGTATTTTCAATATCGACATCAAACTCTTCACCACCACAAAAATCCCATGTTTCTTGATTAAAACAATTAAAACAATGACGGTGACATCCTTGAACATATAAAGAAACCCTTATACCTTCACCATTTGCTATATCTGTTTTTCTAATTTGTGCATATCTCATTACTACTCACCTAGTAAGTGATTATCTAAATGAACAAAACGTTCAGCTATTTCTTGAGTTCTTCCTTGATTCCAGAAATTATCACCTAAATACCCGCAAGTACGACGGCATACATTTAAAGTTTTATGATTTCTGTTACCACAATTTGGACAATACCATTCACGATTTTCATCTAATAAAATTTCACCATCATAACCACATTCTTGGCAATAATCAGATTTTGTATTAATTTCTGCATATTGAATAGTTTCATACATATAATCAATCAATTCACTAAGAGCATCTAAATTTTCAGACATATTTGTAACTTCAACATAACTAATTGCTCCACCTGATGAAAGTTTTTGGAATTTTGCTTCTATTCCAAGTTTATCAAAGGCATCAATATGTTCTCTAACATTAACATGATAAGAATTAGTTAAATAATCTTTATCTGTAATTCCTTCTACAATTCCAAAACGTTTTTTCAATGCTTTTGCAAAAGTATATGTAGTTGATTCAGCTGGCGTTCCATATAAACCAAATCCAAGTCCTGTTTCTTTTTTCCAACTATCACAAGCTTCTCTTAAACGTTCCATGATCTTTGTTGCTAGTTCATTACCTTCTTTAGAAGTATGAGTACTACCAATTAAAGCAACAACACATTCATATAATCCAATATAACCTAAAGAAATTGTTGAATATCCATTTTCTAATAACTTATCGATTGTTTCACCTGGTTTTAAACGAGCTAATGCTCCATAACGCCAGTGAATTGGACTAACATCACCGACTGTTCCTTTTAAACTTTCATGTCTTAATAACAATGCTTCTTTACATAATTCAAGTCTTTCATCTAAAATCTTCCAAAAAACTTCAAGATTATGGTTCGCAGATAATCCCGCATCAGCTAAATTTAATGTTACGACCCCTTGATTAAAACGACCATACCATTTATATTCGCCATTTTCATCTTTCCAAGGTGATAAGAAACTACGACATCCCATACATGGGAATACTTCACCTTCATAATTTTCTCTCATAATTTTAGCAGAAATAAAATCAGGCATCATTCGTTTAGAAACACATTTTACAGCTAAATCTGTTAAATAACGATATTCACTATCTTGAGGTACATTATTATCATCTAATACATAAAGTAATTTAGGAAATGCTGGTGTTACATATGCTCCAACTGGATTTTTCATTCCAACATATCTTTGTCTTAATGTTTCTTCAATTAACATTGCTGTTTCTTTAATATATTCAGGCTCTTCTCTTAAATACATAAATACTGATAAAAATGGTGCTTGACCATTTGTAGTAGAGAATGTATTAATTTGATATTGAATTGTTTGAATTCCTGCTTTAATTTCATCTTTTAATCTTGCATTAGCAATTTTATCAATTTGCTCTTGAGTATAATCTATTCCTACTAATTGACCTTCTCGACGAACATTACGTTGATGCTTTTCATAGCTTAATCTTACATATGGAGATAAATGAGCTAATGAAATCGTTTGTCCACCATATTGACCATTTGCAACTTGTTGTACAATTTGTGTTGCAACTGTACAAGCTGTTTGCAATGATTTAGGTGTTTCAATTAATTTATCATTAATTACTGTTCCTTTAGCAAACATATCCTTTAAATTAACTAAATCGCAATTATGCATCTTTTGAATATAATAATCCATATCATGAAAATGAATAATTCCATCATCATGAGCTTGAACAATCTTTGGAGGCAACAACAATCTACGACAATAATCTCTAGAAAATTCACCTGCAATCAAATCTCTTTGAGTTGCTAAAACAGTAGCATCTTTATTAGAGTTTTCTTCCATTGCTTCCTTATTAGTTTGATTAACAATTCCATAAATTTCATTATCGATTGTATTAGTTTCACGTTGAAATTCTCTTACCTTACGATAACCTTCATATGCCTTAGCTGTTAAAATTTGTCCTTTTTCAATTAACTTTTCAAAAACTTGTCCTTCAATACGATAAATTGAAATATTATTTCCATCAAACTCATGCCATTTTTCAATTTCAACAGCAATATCATGAGCACATTTGGTATCAACAATTCCGCTACCACATTTCATCGCTTTTAAGATTGCATTTTCAATTTTTGATGCATCAAAATCAACTTTTTGTCCATCTCTTTTAATTACCTTCATACACACTTTCCCTCCTACAAAATTATTGTTTATATAATATCAAATTTAAAATCAAATGCTTAATTACTACACCAAACATTTCTAAATTATAACCGATATTACGCTAAATTTCTTTATTTTTAGAAAATTAGTAAATAAAAAATTTAAGATGGTTATTTTACAAAAAACCTTTATTTTAAGATGTTGCTTTTTCCTAAATATCTCAAAAAAAAAGCAATTCTTTAACGCTAAACTCATTTAACGCTTAGAATTTTAACAAGTATATTATGATAAATCAAATTTAATACACCATAATTAATTAAAAATTTTTTTATTCCATTTTTTATAAAAAATATAATATAAATTTTGTAAGTAGTTATATCACTTCATAAAGATTTAATCCTGTCCTACAAAATCATTGAAAATAAGAAATTATTGTAATCTGTTAATCTTATCCATTTATACAATATTACATCATCTTACCCCTGATCCAAAAATGATCAATTAATTGAGCTATCAAGAAAAAATTATTTTAAGTAAAAATATAGAATTTATCAAAACAAAGAGATACAATAAATTATAATTGATACAAAAGAGTTGTATTCGGGGGGATTTAATTTGGATAAAGCATGGAAATATAAAATAGAAAGTGGTAAAACACCTGTAATTTTGACATTTTTAATGTCTGGTTTATTTTGCCTACTTACACTATGGCTGTACAAAACAAACAACAAAGCAGTCATATTTGCAGAAATTTTTACTACATTGATGGTACTTGTTTTTATACTTGCAATATACCGTCTTTTATTTTATAAAGTGCTGATTTTTGATGAGGGCTTTTATTATCAAACAAGCATCAATAACGGAAAGTATTATACTTATGACGATATTGAAAAAGCATGGATCAACTCCGGTAGATCTCAAAATGGTGGACAAGGTGAATATTGTAATATTGCACTTTATAACAAAAAATGATTCGTTTCCAGTTCTTCTATAATGATAAAAAAGGCGTTGCTTATTTAATTAAACGAGCAAACACTAAGACACAAAGTATCAAGACAAACACCCTAAAAGAAAAAGAAGATTATTTGATTGACGGTAAAGTTTTTGGCAAAACAAGAATTACGTTTGGTATGATAGTACTTGCTGTAGTTGCTTTCATTGATGCTTTTTTTATCAAAGAAATTGGTTTTAATATGATTATTATTCCAAGTATTGTAATAATAATCATCATTGCTTTATTTTTGTTTAATTATTACCTGTTTTTTCAAGTTAAAATCGAAAAAAATAGTTTTTACTATCAAACAACTCCATTTAACGGACGATACTACAAATATAGTGAAATTGCAGACTGTCGAAAGATCAAACGAGTTGTAAGACACCGAAGTTACGGTAACGGTTCATTACACAGAAATTATTACTTCTATTTTGAATTTACCGATAATAAAGGGAAAAAACATAAATTTCAATATGAGCAACAAATTCATGAATATGAAGTGAATATATTAAAAGACAGAATAGAAGCAGCAAAAAGTTAGAAAATGGTATAATTATGAAAAAAGGAACAATTTTTACAATAATCTTTAGAATAATGGGAATTATTGTATTAATTCTTGGTATTCGAATGATTGGCGAAGGCATTTACAACTACATAGATGAACATAATCAAAAAGACTGAATTTCCACAACTGCTTATGTTATTGATATATCAAGTGAGTATTCGGGTACTCATCATAATCGCCATGTTAATTATGATATTACCTATCAATACGAAGTAGACGGAAATAAATACTTCGATATGCTTTACAATAGAAGTAAAGCAATGGAACTGGGCGATAAAATCAAAATAAAGTACAATCCTAGTGCACCAGAAAATTCAACCGATATTTTAGCACCAAATATTAAAAATTTAGTACTTTTTCTTGCCTTTGGAACAATATTTATCACAATCGGATTTTTCCTATCAGGTACTTGGGCACTCACTTGTAAGATACGGCACAAAGGTGAAATGAAAAAAAATGAAATTCTTCCACCTAAAGAACATATCAACTCCAATAAAACGTACAAGAATAGCCAAAATCTAGCTTTAAGAATTTTGGTTGTTTTGATATTTTTAGGTGGTACATTTTTGTTAATAAAACTGTTTCCAGGTATTCGTCCCATAAAAACAGACCAATTCATAGAAATTGTTGATGCCGCTGGTTATACAGCTAATGATACATCGATTACACTAAGCCAAAATTGGAAAGTGGGTTCTATGCTTAAAGAAGCATACTCGTTTAACGATGATAATATCAAAATGGATTTTGCTGTTATGGATACAACAAAAAGTGCTAGTGTATTATTTAATAGTATGACACTTCCTATATCAAACGGAGATATTAAAGACTCCCATGGAATAGTTCACGAGTTTTATTCAGTAGAAAACAAAACACTTTATATAGCAAAAATTCGTATCAGTAACACGGTTCTTTATGTTTCAGCGCAAGCCAAGTATAAACCAGAGGCCGAAAAATTATTAAAAGAATTTGGATATTGGAAAGAATAATATATTAAATTTGAGTATTGATGAATAAAAATTCATTTTTTAATTTAAAAAGATAACCCATTAACTCGGTTATCTTTTCTTTATATATTTTAATAATATTGTCTATCATATGTACGATATCGACGATTTAAAATAGCATATACAATAATTAATACTATACCTATAACAGCACAAATAATCCCTGCCATATTCAAACTATTAACTGCTATATCTATCGTCGTACCTAAAAGTCTTTGACCAACAGCAACTTCTACCACATTAACTATCATTGGTACTATCATTCCCACAATAGCTCCTGATACAATTAATGAAATTCCTGAAAACAATGACCACTTAAAAAATGATTTGTTGATAATTCCAAGTAATACAATAATCACAACTAAACTTATAATACATAATATCTTTGTTACGTTATTATCCAACGCATCATATGTTTTAATAACTTGTTTAGCCGAAGAATCCATATTTTCTATTTTATCGACTGTTTGATCGATTTGATTTTTTAAATTACTATTTTCATCAGTTAATTTACTTTGAATTTCTTTTATTTGTTCTTCAGGAATATCTTTTCCTAGTGCTTCTTCTATTACTGGAACATTTCGATCAATAGCAACTGATATTTCATTTAATATTGTTTCACTATCGACTTTATTACCACTACTAATTGAATCACTAATATGATTCAATAAATCATTTGCTACTTCATTTATAGCTTCATTATCCTTTATTACATTTTCGAGTACATCAATATTTTCACTACTTACATCCGGAAAAGTGTTCGCTAAAACCTCTTTCATATTATTACTTACTTCTTCTTCAAAAAATGCATTACTAATTGTTTTGGTTGATATTGTTCGAATTGATAAACTAATTACTAGTAATACCACAACACAAGCCATTATTATAGTTAAAAATACATTTATAACCTTTTTCATCATTTGTCCTCCTTTTTTATAATTATAGCTTTTTTTCATTAAGAATACTAAATTCTTTTAATTTTTTTTATTTAGTGTATAATAATTTAAAAAATATAAAAAAGGAGACACTATGCAAACAATCGCAAAATTTCTAAAAATATCAAAAGAACAATTTATTAATGATTTTAAAAACACTCTTGATAATTATGATGAATCTCAAATTGAAAACATATATGAATCAATCAAGCTTCCTAAAAGAGCAACTATTGGTTCTGCTGGATATGATTTTTATACTCCAATTAATTTTACATTAAACCCTCAAGAAACAATCAATATTCCTACTGGAATTAGAGTTAAAATTAATGAAGGATGGTTTTTAGCTATTTTTCCAAGAAGTGGATTAGGATTTAAATATCGTCTTCAATTAAATAATACTGTAGGGATAATTGATAGTGACTATTTTAATAGTGATAATGAAGGACATATTTTTATTAAAATTACAAATGATAGTAATGAAAATAAAACAGTAGAATTAAATGCCGGACAAGGTTTTGCTCAAGGTATATTCATGCCTTTTGGTCTTGTTGAAGATGATGATACAACTGATCAACGTAATGGTGGTTTTGGTTCTACAACTAAATAAAAAGATTGTTTGTGCAATCTTTTTATTTTAGCAAAAATTGTGCCCATTTTCGTTCTATCTTATCTATATTATCTTGATAATAAAACAATCTATCTAAATAATACTTAATCTTATTATTGACTTCTTCTTGATAATTGTCACGATTTTTATAAACAATCGCACTTAATTCATAAAAAGCTAGCCCCATTGCATGTTTTCTTGCATGAACTGTCGATAATCCTTGTCCAATGGCATGACATAAAGAAATATAATACATATCATCTATTTCTTTACATACACGATGACAATCTAAAATTGCTTTTTTGGCTATTGGCATTTTTATCATTCCACTAGCCCATTGTTGGCACATATCATATGCATTTCTAGGTCTAAGTTCATCTGGATACTGTTGTTCAAAAATTTCTAATGGCTTTAAAACACATTCAAACGCCCATAAAACTAATACTCTTTTATTTTGGATTTCCATCAAAGCAATCAATTCTTGTAAACATGCACTATCAAAAGAAAACAATATTTTATTTTTCTTTTTTAATCTTATTTCTACATCCTGATACATAATCTCTCCCACACTTTTATTCATATCTATCATAAATCAAAAAAGTAAGCAATTTTGCTTACTTTAATTTTTAGCAAATTGTGAATTATATAACTTTTCATATTCACCTTTTTTAGCTAATAATTCTTCATGTGTTCCTTGTTCTACAATATCACCATTATTAATAACTAAAATTAAATCCGCACTTTTAATCGTCGATAGACGATGAGCAATAACAAAACTAGTTCTTCCTTGCATTACTTTTTGCATCGCATCTTGAAGCATTTTTTCTAATCTTGTATCGACTGATGATGTCGCTTCATCAAGAATTAAAATTTGTGGATTTTTTAATATCGCTCTAGCAATAGTCAATAACTGTTTTTCACCCTGAGAAATATTATTAGCTTCTTCATTAATATGGAAATCATAAGCTCCTGGTAATGTTCTAATAAAATGATGAACATTAGCCATTTTTGCAGCTTGAATTATTTCATCTTTACGAGCATTTAAACGCCCATAACGAATGTTATCATAAATACTACCAGAATATAACCACGTATCTTGTAATACCATTCCAAACATTGAACGTAATTCCTCTCTTGGTAAATCACGGATATCAACACCATCAATTTTAATACTACCACCTTTAACATCATAAAAACGTAATAATAAATTAATAATAGTTGTTTTCCCAGCACCAGTTGGTCCTACAATTGCTACCATTTGACCACTTTTTACATTAACATTTAAATCTTTCATTAAATTCTCTTCATAATAACCAAATTGTACATGTTCAAATTGAACATTACCTTGAACATTTTCAATATGTTTTGCAGGTGAAGCTTCAGGTATTTCTTCTTGTTCTTCCAATAATTCGACAATTCTACTTAATGCTGCAAAGGCTGCTTGGATTTGAGCTGATAAATTAGATATTTGTGATAATGGATCATTAATTTGCCAAATATAGCGAATAAATGCTTGTAATTGTCCAACTAAAAATGTTCCAGTAATTACTTCGGCTGTTCCAATTACTGCAACTGTTCCAATCGCTAAATAAGTTACAAGCGAATTTAAAGGTGCTATTGTTGATGAAACAAACTGTGCTTTAAAAGCATTAGTTTTTAAATCTTTATTTATTTCTTTAAATTTATCAATAGCTTCATCTTGTTGATTATATAAAAGAATTTCATTATAACCTGTATACATTTCTGTAATTGTACTATTAAGTTTACCTAACGTATCTTGTTGACTTTTAAATAACTTTTGACTTTTTCCTACAACAATTCTTGTAATTATTAAAGATAGTGGAATAATCATTGTTCCTACAATTGCCATTTTAGGATTAATAATATACATCATTGTAAGTGCTAATGTTACCATTAAAATTCCGCTTATAATTTGGTTAAAACTTTGTTGCAAAGCATTAGATACAGCATCAACATCATTAGTTATTCTACTCAATACATCTCCAAAATGATGATTATCAAAATATCTTACTGGTAATTTACGAATTTTATTTTGCAAAGCATTACGTAAATCTTCCATTGAATGTTGGATCCCATTTGTAAGAAAGACTACCGATATCATCTGAGATACTGTTTTAAAAATATAAATTATAAATAATAAAATAATAATTTTTAAAACTGCATTAAAATTAATATTTATATTACTTAGACCACTACTTTTAGCAATATCACTAGCTAATTGAGTTGTAATCATTCCTTCAAAAGTAGGTGCAAGAACAATCGTAATATTAAAAACCAGGATCATTAAAATTGCAATTACAAAATTCCATTTATATGGTTTGATAAAAGGCATTAAGCCACTTACTGTCTTTTTCAAATTACGCTTCTTTTTCATAACCTAACTCCTCTTCACTTAATTGAGAAATTGCAATTTCACGATAAATACTACATTCTTTTAACAATTGATGATGTTTTCCATGTCCCACTACTTTTCCTTCATTTAATACAATAATTTGATCTGCTTCCATAATACTAGATATTCTTTGCGCAATTACTAACATGATTGAATCCTTTAATTCCTTTTTTAACTCATGTCTTAAAGTTGCATCAGTTTTAAAATCCAAAGCTGAAAAGGAATCATCAAAAATATAAATTGGAGCTTTACGTACTAATGCTCTAGCAATACTTAAACGTTGTTTTTGTCCACCTGATACATTTGTTGCTCCCTCACTAATTTCTTCATCAAAACCATGTTCTTTTTCCATAATAAACGAATATGCTTGAGCAATTTTAGCTGCATGTTCAATTTCTTCCATAGTTGCATCTTTTTTCCCAAATCTAATATTTTCTGCGATACTACCACTAAACAAAATAGCTTTTTGAGGAATTACTCCTAACATATCACGTAATTTTAAAAGATCATAATTTCGAATATCTTGATTATTTATCTTTATGCTTCCACTTGTTACATCATAAAATCTTGGAATAAGATTAACCAAGGTACTTTTTCCAGAACCAGTACTACCAATAAATGCAACCATTTCACCTTTTTTAGCCTTAAATGTAACATCTGATAAAACAGGTTCCTCTCCATCTGGATACACAAAAGTCACATGGTCAAATTCAATTGTAGTTTCATCATCTATAACATTATCTTGAATCGTATTTTTTACTAATGGATCTAAATTGAAAACTGCTTCAATTCTTTTTGCAGATACTTCGGCTCGAGGGTACATCATAAATACGGTACAAAATAACATGATTGAAAACATCGCATGAAATAAATAATCCATAAAAGCCACTAATTGTCCAATCTCTAAAGAACCAGTCGAAATTAAATGAGATGCTACCCAATAGATTGATAAACCAGCAATATTCATCAACATAAAAAATATTGGTTGTGTCATTGACATAATTTTAAACAATTTCTTAGAAAAAGTAGTAAACGCATCATTTGTTTTATTAAAACGTTTTTGTTCATAATCATCATTATTAAATGCTCTAATTACTCTAATCCCACTTAGATTTTCTCTTGAAATTCGATTTAGATCATCTAACGATTTCTGCTGATTTTCAGATATTGGTTTCGTTACTTTAGCAACAAAAACAACCCCTAAAATAATTAATGGAATCGTTGCAGCAATAATATATGATAATGGAAGCGAAGCTCTTGCTGTCATAATAAAACTAAAAATAAACATAATTGGTGTCATTAACGCAGTTCTTAGCAATACATTAACAAATTGTTGTATTTGAAAAGCATCATTATTAGTTCTTGTAATCATTGAAGATATTCCAATTTTATTAAATTCACTTGCAGTAAACTGTTGAGCCTTTATAAAAATATCATTTCGAATATCATGAGTTATCGCTGTAGAAATTTTAGCACAGCAGTATCCTAGTGCAATTGTTCCTCCAACTCCAATAAATGAAACTAAAGCTATGCAGCCTCCCATCATATAAATAAAATTTACATCTTTATTAGCAACACCTGTATCAATCATGGTCGCTACAATCGTTGGAATTCCTAATTCTACTAAAATAAATCCAAATACAGATAATACATTAAAAAAGAATAATAATTTATATCTCTTTAAATATCTTAATATTAATTTCATTCCCCTTGTATGATAATTGGGCTAAAATATCATACTTCACTCCTTTCCTCTAATTTAAATACAATTGTTTACTATAGCTTGAATATTTTATTTAAATATTCAACTAATCTCTTTTAATAAACAAATATCTTTATTATTTTACACAAAAATTGACTAACTTATATTTCATAATCCTTTAGTTAGTCTTTTAATTGTATTATCAGATGGTCTATTTTATAATAGACTATAAGGTTACCTTATAGTCAAGGGGGATTTAAATGAAAGAAAAATTATTAACTTGTGGAACATTTGCTAAAATATGTGGCATTGAAAAACATGTTCTTTTTCATTATGATGAAATTGATTTATTTAAACCAATTTACGTTAATGAAAAGGGTTATCGTTATTATTCTTATCATCAATATGACACTTTTAAAGTAATTATGGCCCTAAAAAAACTAGGAATGTCATTAAAAGATATTAAAACATATTTAGATAAAAGAAATCCGCAATTATTTTTAGAATTACTAGATCAACAAGAACATAAATTAATTGAATATATCAATGAACTACAACAAATTCATGAAATGTTAAAAAATTTCAAAACACTTACTAATGATGCTTTAAATGCTAACTATAATGAAATAAAAATTGAATACTTAGATGAAACAAAATTATTACTCTCTGCCAATTCAGAAAATTCATCTTCTAAAGATTTTTCTAACTTCATGAATGAATACACATCATTTATCGAAAACAATCATATCATTACAGGTGAATTTGTTGGGATTATGATAGCAATTGATAATATTTATAATAATCAGATTTATAACTATTCTTACCTATTTACCACTTCTAATAATATTACTAAACATACATTTATAAAAAAAGCCGGTCATTATTTATGTGGTTATCATCATGGTAGCTATGATAAATTATATGATTCATATCTTCGTATGTTAGATTACGCTAAAGAACATAATATTAAATTAGGTAAGTTTGCATATGAAGAATATATTCTTTTTGATGTTTGTGAAGCATCAAAAGATAATTATCTTACTCGTATTACCATGGAAATTGAAGAATAAAAAAAGATGTAATACTTAAACTATTGCATCTTTTTAACTATGGACAAAACAAAGGTAATTAGAAAATAATTTTAAATAATAAAAATCCAAAGACTCATGAAAAATATCATTATTTAAAATGTATCATTAATTTTTATTATCGATGAATAGCATAATATCAATAATGATATCTTAGTCAATAATCAGAGTTTTTTATTTTCATAAACAAGATTATTTTAAAGTATACATAAAAATAAATAACTATCTAACATATATAAAAACTATATGAACAATACAATTATTGTAGTAACTTTATTTACATTAAATAAATTTAAAAGTATAGGAACTTATTTAAATAAGAAAGTTACTGTTTACAATACAATTTAAAACAATAAAATTACATATAATCGATTTAATTTCACTTATAGCTCATATCTATCATCATTAGTTATTTTAAAGAACTAAAAAATCTATTCCATTTCTGCAACGTTAATAATAGGTAATGTGATTGCTTCATTAAAATCATCTAGTCCTGTTAAATTGGATATGTATGTTCTAATATATGGATACATTGTTGATACTGCTACAGTTCTTGCCATTTCTATTACCTCTTTCACGTCATGTCCTTTATTAAAACCATATACATCAAAGAAACCTTCACAACTTACCGTAACTTCTTTAATATCTTGATCCTGAATTGAATCAACTTCTACAGTTACTACACAATTTAAATTTGTTACTGTATCAACATCTCCAACTCCTAATTTAGCATTTATGCGTAATTCACTATCCTTATTTTTTTCTAAGTCTTTTTCAACTTTTTTAATTTTGTAGTTACTCTGAATTATTCTACACCCTTTAAAATCTATATTTTTTTCCATATTTTTCTCCATTTCCGTTCGCCTTCGTCGGTAGGACACAAACATGTGATAAAAATTTTAATTTATCATTAATCTAAATAATTTTAGTATATTACTATTCAATTTGTTTTTTCACAAGTAATATCTGCTATTTCTTTATTTTTTCGATTAATAACAAATTTTATTTTCACACTTTCTCCTCTTATCTATGAATATATAGGCATTGTTAAATTTGAATTACATTTTGTGTTGCTTATATTGCTACAATATTCAAATTTACTCTTATAATTTTCTGAATATTTTTCCATGACTTTTTTTAGATTATTTTTTCTTTGATGAATAGATAATTTAATCACTTCATCATTATATGTTTCCTTCAAATCAATGATACATGACTTTTTAAATTTTTTTTCTAACGGTCCTATTAGTGATGATAATTCTACGAATTTAAATGCATCATATACCTTATCATCTATTACTTTATAATTAATTTTCTTTTCATTATTTACTATTGGGCAAATATCATCAACAGTAAATTCCCTTATCCCACCATTTCCATTAGAAATAAATATTCCTGCTTTTTCACTAGAATCGACTTTAGAAATCGGAATTCCTTGTTTTTTGGCTAATTCAAACAAAAGATCATAATTAATTTTTGACATTTAATATTCCTCCTTTGAAAATAGTTCTATATCTTTTATAACAGAATTATTTGTTGCACAAATCTGTACCTCTACATAATTTAATCCCGTAAAAAGGTCATTATTTAAATTAATACTCATATTACAAATTTTCTTTTTTGCAAAACTAGGATTTTTTTTGATGAAATTATTTTTTATAACATCATACCCTTTATCTACTTTTATAAAATTATAGTATAGCCATAGAATCTCTTTTTCCGAAGTATTACTATCTCCAAATGAAAACTTTTCATTTTTTAAATCATTAAGAAATTTTATAAAATCATTTCTAAAATCATCTTTATTCTTTGCATCTGTTAGATCTAAATATCTACTACTATCAAAATTTAATATATTTTTTAATACGGCTGGATCTTTTTTATTTTTCTTAGACATATCATCAGCCCACCGAAATGCAAAAAAAGCATCTTCAAAAAAATATATGCCGTCACCTAACCAATGTTTACGAGTTTCATCATATTCATATTTTTTTGTCCTAATAATATTATTCGCATTCTCTTTTAAAGTTCCATGATAACCTACTAATTGCATTTTACTCCCACCAATTATTATTTATTCATATTTCTATCATTAGAATAATTAAATTTTTAATTTAGTCAATGAACTTGCTATTTTTTACTTCTTATTGTCATTTTAATTATAATATTGAAATAGCTAAAATACAACCTATCACATATACAAGCTATAAATTAAATATATATTTTATTAAATGATTCTTTTCAAACGTACTAAAACTTTTCTTAAAAATTAACAGCTCTTAGTTATGTTATACGTTATAACAAATTTAGTGACCTTAAGATTTTATTTGATAAATTAGAATTATTTATTGCATCAACGTATCTAATATATTTATAAATTACATTAATATTGCTTCAGTTATGTAACCTAAAGAAATTAAAAATTGCAGGAGCGTACTGATTTCTGAAAGCTCCTGCTTTATAACACTTTGAAAGAATAATAAGATTGTATAGACATCCTTATAATCTTAAGTTTAGTATCTTCATTATCATTATTTATCTTAGATAATTTATTTTTTTACTTTTAATGTGATTACATATTCTTCATCTGCTTCTTGTGTTTCACTTGTAACATCGATACCAGATTTTTGAATCAAATCAATTGCTTGATTAATTGTATTCATCGCAATTTTAAAGTTTTTTGATATTTTAGTTGTTACTTTTTTAGGTTTTTCCTTAGCTTTAACTGGTTTGTTAATCAATGTTTCAGTTTGTTTTACATTTAATGATTTTTTTAATACTTCTTTTAATACTTCTTGTTGTTTTTGTTCATCTAAAGATAACATTGCGCGAGCATGACGTTCTGTAATTTGTTTAGCTTTTAAAGCATATTTTACATCATCCGATAATTTTAATAATCTTAACTTATTAGCAATCGTTGATTGTTTTTTTCCAACTTTATTTGCTAGTTCAGTTTGATTCATATTATATGTATCAATCAATGTCTTATATGCACTAGCTTCTTCTATTGGTGATAAGTTTTCACGTTGGATATTTTCAATAATTGCATATGTATCAACTTGTTTATCATCAATATCTTTAATTACACAAGGAATTGTTTTCAAACCTGCTAACTTACATGCTCGAAAACGTCTTTCACCAGCAATTATTTGATAATTACGATTATATTTACGAACAATTATTGGTTGAATTAATCCATTTTCTTTAATTGAAGTTGCTAATTCTTCAATTTTTTCATCATCAAATACTTTACGAGGTTGATTTTCATTTGCTTCAATTTTATTTATATCAATTTGTTTATATACTTTCTCTAACATATTCTCTCCTACAATGGTTGTTTTTTAATTTTAGCGAACATGCGGGGATATTTATTAGGTGTTACTTTTACTTTCTTTATAATAATATTACTTCGATGATTATCATTAGTTAAAGTAAAATCATTTACACTCTCTACTTTTCCCCCTAAAATCCCAATACCTTTTTTAGCTTCATTTAATTCCTCATCTGCTTTAAGTCCTTTTAATGATAAAAAATATCCTCCTACTTTAACAAGCGGTAAACAAAGTTCATCTAATATATTTAATCTAGCAACCGCTCTTGCCATTACAACATCACATTTTTCACGATTTTCTTTAGCATATTCTTCAGCTCTAGCACTAATTGCTTTACAATTAGTTAATTCTAAAGCTTCAAATAAACGGTTTAAAAATGTAATTCTTTTTGTAAGTGAATCAACAATTGTCACTTTCAAATCAGGATAAATTATTTTTAAAGGAATGCTTGGAAATCCGGCTCCAGCACCTACATCAACAATACTTTGACTAGCAAATTCAAAATCAAAAGCAATTGTAATTGAATCATAAAAATGTTTTAAATAAACACCTTCTTCATCAGTTATAGCCGTTAAATTCATTTTCTCATTCCATTCAACTAATAACTTAAAATATTTATCAAATTGCTCAATTTGTTTATCACTTAGTATAATTCCTTTATTTTTCAATAATTCAATAAATTCTTTTTTAGACATAAATTATTCCTCATTATACTTTTGTTTCAAATAAATTAATAACACTGAAATATCAGCTGGATTTATTCCTGAAATTCTTGATGCTTGACCAATTGTCAAAGGACGAATAGCACTTAGTTTTTGTTTTGCTTCTAAAGCTAAATTACTTATTTCATTATAATCAACATCTTCAGGAATTTTCTTTTCTTCCATTTTCTTTTGTTTTTCAGCTTGACGCATTGCCTTATCAATATAACCTTTATATTTAATTAAAATAGTAATTCTTTTTCTTTCTTCTTCATTTAAATCAGGTGCATCGATAAATGGTAAAATCTTTTCATAATCAAGTTCTGGTCTTTTAATTAATTCCTTAGCACTAATTCCTTCATTTAATCGTGTTGAACCTAATTGTTCCAATACATCATTAATTGGATGCTTTGGCGTAAATCTAATTGTATCAAGACGATCGATTTCATTAAAAATATTAGACATTTTATTTAAATATTGTTGATAAATATCATCACTAATCAAACCAACATCATGACCATATTTCATTAATCTTTCATCAGCATTATCATGACGAATCAATAAACGATATTCAGCTCTACTAGTTAACATACGATATGGTTCTTCTGTTCCTTTAGTTACCAAATCATCTATCATAACACCAATATATGCTTCATCACGTTTTAAAATTAATGGTTCTTTATTTTGATTTTTTAACGTTGCATTAATACCTGCAATCAATCCTTGACTAGCCGCTTCTTCATAACCGCTTGTTCCATTTATTTGACCTGCTGTAAATAAGTTTTTAATGACTTTTGTTTCTAATGATGGCCAAAGTTGTAATGGATCAATTGCATCATATTCAATAGCATAGGCATATTTCAAGATTTTACAATGTTCAAGTCCTGGAATCGTTCTAATCATTTCTTCTTGAACATCATGTGGTAATGATGTTGAAAAACCTTGAACGTAAATAGTATTCATTTCCTTAGACTCTGGTTCTAAAAAGATTTGATGTTGTGGTTTATCAGAAAACTTAACAATTTTATCTTCTATTGATGGACAATATCGAGGTCCAACCCCACTAACATAACCACCATACATACTTGAACGATGCAAATTTTCTTTTATTATTTTATGGGTTTTTTCATTTGTATATGTTAAATAACAAGGTACTTGCTCATCTATTGGCATAAACTTATTTGTTTGATAACTAAATGCTAACTTTGCATCACTACCTGGCTGTAAACTTGTTTTAGAATAATCAACACTATTTATCTCCACTCTAGGAGGCGTCCCTGTTTTTAAACGTTGAATTCGTAATCCTAACTCTTTTAAACGTGTCGATAAATATTTACACTCTTCTTGATCATCAGGACCACTAGCATGCTTTTGATCACCACATAATATTTCAGCTTTTAAATATGTCCCGGTTGTCAAAATCACTGTTTTTCCAATAATTTCTTGTCCACTAGCCAAAATAACCCCTTTTACGCAGTTATCTTCAACAATTAAATCCTCTACCATACCTTCAATAATATCTAAATTATCTTGTTTTTTCAAAACTGCCTGCATATATCTAGGATAAGCTTTTTTATCAGCTTGGGCTCTTAAAGATTGTACTCCTGGACCTTTAGCAGTATTTAACATTTTCATTTGTAAATATGTCTCATCAGCCGTTTTTGCCATTTGTCCACCTAAAGCATCAATTTCACGGACAATTATTCCTTTAGCCGGCCCTCCAATTGAGGTATTACAAGGAAGGCTTCCAACATTATCAAAATTTGCAGTTATTAAAACTGTTTTTTGTTTCATTCTAGCTGGCGCCAATGCTGCCTCAATTCCCGCATGACCACCACCAACTACAATTACATCATACATTACATATCCCTCCTTAATCCTAATCTATTGTACTACAAATTTATTATTTTTAAAACAATTATCCCCCTTCAATCAAAAAAACTCTTGTTTTACAACAAGAGAATAAATGTTTATTATTTTAATTTTCATCTTCATTAGCTACATCTGTTATTTTTCATCAATTTCTTTGTTATCAACTTCTTCAACTATATTTTCTTCAATAATTTTATCTGTTGATTTTTCATCATCGTTTACATTTTTTTCAATTATCTTTTCACCAGCTTCTTCATTATCAACTTTTTTGTCTGCATTATCTTCAGTAACTTCATCTTTTATTTCTTCATCAACTTCTTCTTGAATTTCTTCTGCTTTTGAATTATCTTTTATTCTTACACCATCGATTACACGACCAAAGAAGATAAAAGCAAAGCTATAAAATATATAACTTGCACAATTACTTATAAAAAATGAAATAATTTCTAAAAAGTTTGCTGACCAACTTAATCTTCCTTGAGTTATATACATTTCTACAGTATCATTTGCTAATTTGACTGTGTAAACTAAGTAGATAATTGTTAATATTGCCATAGCATAGCATACTAATGTAAACACTGGTTTACTAAAAAATTTTTTTATTTTTCCCATTTTATTAAATCCTCTCTTCAATTTAAATAAGATTTTATAAATAAAATTTCGTATAATTATGTGATTATTAAATAAATATTCACATTAAATAAAAAAAGACAGGCAAAAATAATATTCCACCTGACTTTTTATATTTATTTCCAAAAGTTCTTACCGCTACCTACAGAAACAATTTTAAATTGAGTATTATTAGAAGTACCACCAGTAAAATACTTACCAGCTTCAGTTCCATTAAATATATCAATCTTATTTCCTTTAATTGCTCCTCCACGGTCTACAACAATACCATATGCAGTTGATTCAATACTTAAATTATGATTCGTGATTTCAATAATTGTTCCAAACGGAATAGATGGATCTGCTGCTAAACAATAATACGAACGTCCATTATATGTTAACTTTGGACTATTAGACCCCTGAACACCAGTAATTGGACTCAATTTGATTCCTGTTGATGATGTTCCATTTCCTCCAGCACAATCTCCACCGTACGTTGTTAACTTACCAGTAAAATAAGCCCCAGGTTGAACTTTTCCGGTTTCAATTATCGTATCACTAGCAGGTACTATTACCTCACTATTAATCAATTCTCGTTTAGATTCTTTACCATTATGATAAGTTACACGATAAGTATTTTTTACTTTTCCTTCTTGTCCTTGTTGCGTAACTTTAGTTGTAAATAATTCTAATCCACTAGTATTAACTGTATTAGATGCTATCGTATTAACCTCATCTATATTTGCTTCATTAATTCTAGTTATTTGAATTAAATCACCATCATTTACAACATAGTTTAAATCTTGATTCAATAAATCCTGTGGATTTAAAGAAATTTCCAAATCGTCTAATACATTAGACACTGCAGCTTGTCTTACTAAATAATCCTTCTGCGCTTGTTCACCATCTTGAACCTTAACATCAATAGTTTCAACATAGTTATCAATTTGGTTTGCAGCACCTGTATTTAAAGTCGTTGCTACAATTCCAACATAGGCAATCATCACTACAATCAACCCCTTCATACAGGGGTCAGCATTAATAACAGCCTCTTTAATTTTTTTCATTAATTTTCCTCCTATTTAATACCAAAAATAGTTTTGGCATTAAACGTTGTCTTACTTGCAACGTTTTCTATCTCCATGTTCTTTAGCTTAGCTATTTCCTGGGCAATATACACAACATTTGCAGGCTCATTTAACTTTCCTCTAAATGGATGAGGTGTTAAATAAGGACAGTCAGTTTCAATTAATAAATTTTCAATGTTAATATTTGCTGCCACATCTTTGGGAACTCTTGCATTCTTAAATGTCACTGGTCCAGCTAAAGAGATGTAGAAACCTAGCTCAACAAACCTTTTTGCCATTTCTACAGAACCACTATAACAATGCATAATTCCACGATGTCCATTTCGTTTTAGCACTTCATAAGTATCTTCATAAGCATCTCGACAATGAATAATAACAGGTTTATCATGTTTCTTGGCTAAATCCATTTGCCATTGAAAAACCTCTAACTGCTTTTCTTTACTGACAGTATCCCAATAATAATCAAGACCGATTTCACCAAGTGCTACAACGCAAGGGTCTTCTAAGTACTTATCGATAATGTTTATTTGTTCTTTCGTTGTGTTTTTGCAATCATTAGGTCCAATGCCAACTGCAGCATATATAAACTCGTATTGTTTAGCTAACTCGATTGCAGTTTTTGATGATTCTAAATCATAGCCTACAACAACCATATTTGTAACATCGTTGTCTAAAGCATTTTGAATAAACATATCGTGATCTTCATATAAATCTTCACTATTTAAATGACAATGAGTATCAAAGTACATAAATTTCACCTCGGCTGTATCTTAACAAAATCAATTTGATTTGTCAAATATCTAAAAAAATAAATACTAATAACAAATAAAATATCTAGTTAAAATCAATATTTTTTTACCATATATATCTTTTTACTCTATTTTTCAGCCTACAAATTTAGACAAAAGATAAATTTTATCATGAATATTAAGTACTCTTGTAAAAAAATATCAAATATATTATTTCCAATAAAAAAATATTTATACAAAAAGCGGTAAGTAAACTTACCGCTTTATTCATATTATTTATCAAAATCAAACATTTCAAACACATTAGAAACAGGTTCACAATTTTCAATATTTTCAATTGTTCTAGCAAGCAATACTGCAACTGTAACAATCTTCAATTTAGGGAACATTTTTTCTTCTGGTAACTTAATTGTATCAGTTACAACTACTTCATCAGCAGAAGAATTTTGTAATCTTTCTACTGCTGGTCCAGAGAATACTGGATGTGTACAAGCAACATGAACTGATTTAGCACCTTTTTCTTTTAACATTTCAATTCCAGCAACAATTGTACCACCTGTATCAATCATATCATCAACCATGATACAATTCTTACCTTCAACATCACCTAATACACCCATTATTTCAGCAACATTAGGTTTAGGTCTTCTTTTATCGATAATCGCCACAGGAGCATCTAAAGCAACTGCTAATTTACGAGCTCTAGTAGCACCACCATGATCAGGAGAAACTACACAAATATCACTGATATTCTTTTTCTTAAAGTAATTTGAAATAAGCGGTAATGCTTGCATTTCATCTACTGGAATATCAAAGAAACCTTGGATTTGTGCAGCATGTAAATCAACTGTAACAACTCGATTAATTCCAGCTACTGTCAATAAATCTGCTATTAACTTTGAAGTAATTGGCTGTCTAGGTTTAGCTTTACGATCTTGACGAGCATATCCAAAATAAGGAATAATTGCTGTAATTTCTTTAGCTGAAGCTCTTTTTAAAGCATCTGCTAAAACTAAGATTTCCATTAGATTTTCAGTAACAGGATTACTTGTAGATTGTACGATATATACATCTTTACCACGTACTGATTCTCCAATTTCAACTAAAATTTCTCCATCTGCAAAATGATGTACTTTACTTTTACCTACATTAGTTCCTAATTCTTTTGCAATATCTTTTGCCAATTCTTCACTAGCTGATAGTGCAAATACAGTTATTTTATTTTTCATTTTTTTCTCCTATTTTCCTTTTTTATTTCTTTTTTCTTCTAATACTTTAGCATATCCTTCTTTATTAACTTGACGCGCACGAGCAATTGCAAATGCTTCATCATTAACATCATCTGTAACAGTTGAACCTGCCGCTACATAAGCATTAGCTCCAACTGTTACCGGTGCAATTAAGTTACTATTGCAACCAATAAAAGCATTATCATTGATAATTGTTTGGAATTTATTTTTACCATCATAATTTGAAGTAATTGTTCCACATCCCATATTGACATTACTTCCTACGGTTGCATCACCTACATAAGTCAAATGAGCGGCTTTGCTGCCATTTCCAAAAACTGTTTTTTTCATTTCTACAAAGTTACCAATATGCACATTATCTAAAATATGACAATTAGTTCTTAAACGTGCAAACGGTCCAATATCTACTCCATTTTCAATAACTGAATCACTAATCACTGAAAATTTAATTTCGACATTATCTTTGATTTCAACATTTTCAAATTCACAGTATGGCCCAATATGACAATTAGCACCTATACTGGATTTACCTTTGATTACACAACCTGGTTCAATTGTCGTATCTGGAGCAATTTTAACATCTACACCAATATAAGTATTATTGATATCAATAATATTTACCCCATTTAATAAATGTTTTTTATTTACTTTAAGTTGCAATGCTTTAGTAGCTTCTGCTAATTCCACACGATCATTGATTCCCCCAACTTCGGCTAAATCAGCAATTTTATAACCACCAACTTTTAAATTATCATTATTCATGATTTCAATAACATCTGTAATATAATATTCATTTTGAGCATTGTTATTAGTTACCTTTTCTAATGCTTTAAATAATGCTTCATTATCAAAACAATATTCTCCACAATTCATCTCACTAATTTTAACTTGCTCTGGTGTACAATCTTTAAACTCAACAATTCCCTTGACTTGATCATTTTCTCTAATTACTCGACCAAATTTTTTATCCAAGTCACAATCACAAGTCATAATTGTACCCATTAATTGATTATCATTATGATAGTCAATTAGATTTTTTAATGTTTCTTTAGTAATTAATGGAGCATCTCCATTTAAAACAACTGTTGTACCAGACTTATTAGCTAATACATCTTTACATTGCATCAATGCATGTCCTGTTCCCAGTTGCTCTCGTTGATAAACAATATTTACATCATCTAACAACTTTTCAACTTCTTTCGCTTTGTGCCCTAAAATCACATAAATCTCATCTACACCTACTTGTTTTAACTCATCAACAATATGATTGATCATCGGTTTATATAAAACCTCATGAACAACTTTAGGCTTATCTGATTTCATTCTGGTTCCTTTACCAGCTGCCATCACTACCGCATAAGTTTTCATTTTAACACCTCTTAACAACAACATAATATCAAATATTTAACATTTATTAAAGGAAAAATATACAAAAAATGCTTTTATATTGAAAAGAAATCGCTTTAATAAGTAAGTTATAAAAATAAAAACAGTTAATTCAAATATATGACATCAACTGTTTACTTCAAATTATCCTATTTATCTTTCATTTAAAATTTCTGTTTTTCGAACAAAATAATATTTTCCCTTAAAATACTTAAAACCTTTTTCTAAGATTTTATCATCTCTTGTAAGACCAAAAACACAAGACCCACTTCCTGACATTAAAGCTCCATCAAAACCAATTTCCAACATTGCTTGTTTAATATCATTAATTTCAGGAACCATCTTAATTGATGGTTCTTCTAACGTATTTTGTAAATTATCTATTACTGTTTGATAATCATCTTCATAAATTCCTTTAACCATCAATTTACAATCTTGGTGAATCGCTTTATTTAGATCTAGACTATTAAAAGACTTTTTAGTTGAAACACCTTTTTTTGGTTTAACTAATAATACCTTACATTCAAAAGGATGATCAATAAACTCTAATTTTTCTCCAATTCCGCTAACAAGAGCCATTTTTTGATATACACAAAAAGGAATATCCGCTCCAACTTCTTTTCCTAAAGTAACCATTTGTTCTTCAGTCAAATTTAAATAAAACAATTTATTCATTGCTTTAATAACTGCAGCCCCATCAGCACTACCACCAGCTAAACCTGCTTGAGTTGGAATATGTTTATAAACATATATTTTAACACCTTTTTTGATTCCATATCTTTCTTTCATCAAAGCTACAACTTTATACATGATATTTCGTTTATCGGTTGGCATTACTTTACTATTTGTTTCAATTATAATTCCACTTTCAATCGTATTAATATAAATCAAATCATGTAAAGTAATTGGTGCCATGACCATTTCTAATTCATGATAACCATCTTCTCTTTTTCTTACAACATCTAATGCTAAATTAATTTTTGCGTATGCTTTTACTTTCATTATTTCACCTACTTGTTGGATAAATTTTTCTTGCGACTCCGCGTGTATCTATTCCTCCAATGCCTAAATGCTTGTTAGAAGTCTTAGCTACAATTTTTTCTAAATCAACATAATTTTTAATACTGGCATTGGCAATTTGACTAACAATAAAAACAGGATCTAAAGCATGGATATTTTTTCGACTTGGACTTGAAGCAAAATTCGCTCCACTAGCTAATAATAATTCATAATATGATTGACATGCTCCTGCAAAAATAATTAGGCTATCTTTATCATCTTGATAAAGTCTTGCTTTTCTAATTGCTTCAACAAAATCTTTAGTATGCAAGTAACTATTAATATTTTTACGATCACTATTTTTTTTCATCGCATCATGTCCGGTAATAACTAATAAATCAGGACGATGTTTTTCTAATAATGGAATGATTTTATCTTTTATTTCACTTTCTTCCATATAATAACCATATACCGTTATATTAAATTCTTTATATTTATCTAGACACATCTTTAAATAATCTTTATCACCATCGATATGCAAGACACTACCTTTTAAACATGGTTTATTTTCTACTACAATATCACTTTTTTCACTACTAAAATCACTTAATTCTAAATCACTTTCTTCACTATCAGCAACTAATCGATACTCAATTCCTTTTAAATAATAAATATCATCTTTAATATCAATAATTTTAAAATAAATATCTTTACCGTATTTTTTTCGACTCACTATGTCGCCAATTTTCATCAATATCACCACTTTATTATATGCGTTTAAATCATATCAGTGATATTTTTAAAATCATTTAACGATAATTCTTCACTTCTTTTTTTTGTATCGATTTCACATTTTTCTAATATCTCCAATGCATTACTATATTCTTTTTTTAAATTATTATAAATTGTTTTTCGTCGTTGTTTAAAACAAACATTCAATATCTCATATAGTTTTAAATTCGGCTTTTTAGTTAATACTATTTTTATAATTGCAGAATCAACATGCGGAGCGGGTAAAAACACATTTTTATTAACAGTAAACAAATACTCCACTTTTCCCATATCTTTAATCATTAATAATAATGGATTTTTATAATCACTAGTCATTTTCAAAGCAACTTCTTTTTGTACCATTACAATCAATTGATCAATATTACAATCACTTAAAATAACTTTTTCAATTATTGCTGTAGTAATATAGTACGGTAAATTAGCCACCAAATACACTTTTTGATATGTTTTTTTTAAATCAGCTACAATTTTACTTATCTCTTGTTTCATAAAATCACCAAAAATGATTTCAAGATTGTCAGCAGTTAAAAACTCATCATATACAGGTTTAAATCTTTCATCAATTTCAAAACTAATTACTTTTCCACCATAGCATGATAGCATTTGTGTTAAAGCTCCAATTCCTGGTCCAACTTCAATAACTGCCACATCTTTATCGATTCTTGTTTCTTTGATGATTTTGTTTACAACATTTATATCAATCAAAAAATTTTGTCCATATTTTTTTAGCGCATTTAAATTATACTTATCTAATATATACTTGGTCGTACTAAGTGTCGCTATATCTTTCATTAACCATTCACTCTTTCTTTATGTTCATCTAATTTTTTTAAAACATCTTCTTTACTAATTCCAACCATATTTAACCTTTTAAATAAAGTCTTAACATTTCCATAGCCTAGATTAAATAAATCATATACTAATAATCTTCGTTGTTTATTTCCAATAATATCTAAATCAATAAACTCATGCCATGTAATACTTTGATTATCAACATCAAAACTAACCATATTTTCTAAAGCTAATACAACCGCTTCTTTATTAGCTTCGGCAATTCCTAACTTCTTTTTACCAGTAGCATCTTTTTTAGAAACAAAGGCATGTTTGCAATTAGGAACAACTGTTTGAATTTGATCTCGTATTTTTTTTCCAGGAAAATCTGGATCTGTCAAAACAATGACCCCTCTAGTTTTATTAGCTTCTTTAATTAATTCTAATGTTTTTTTATCTAGTGCTAAGCCATGGGTTTCAATTGTATCTACTTCAAATAATTCTTTTAATAAAGCTGTATCGCTTTTCCCTTCTACCACTATTATCTCTTTTATTTTCTTCATATCTTCACCTATATTCTATCCTATATATTAACATATCCACTATTTAAAAAACAAGCAGTTACCTTACCGGCTAACTACTTGTTTTTATTTTTATTTATCATCATATTCTTTATAGTCAACATCAATTACATCATCATCTTGATAATCATACGTATCTTGATAATAGGCCTTTTTTGTTTCTTCAACTTTTTCTTCGAATTCTTTATTAAATTCCTCGATTCTTTTTTTATACATATATTTCTTAATTGATGACCAGATTATTAATACAATAATAATCAACCATACAATTGGACTAGTAAGTAAATTTAAAATTAGACTCAGGATAACAATAATAAATAAAATTACTAAAACAGCATAATAAAATCCCATGACATCAACTCCTTATTTAAATTCAAATAATTCTTTAATTCTAATAGCTAAACCATCTGCTATTTTTTCTATCGATTTCAAAGAAATATTTCTCGTTCCTCTTTCAACATCAGAAATATAATTCTTTGATAAACCACAACGAAATGCTAATTCTTCTTGTGAAATATTTTGTTCCAAACGCAATTCTTTAACTCTTTGCCCAAATCTCATTTCAATTTTATCCATCTCATTCATTCTCCATTTGAATTAATCTTTTAGCCTCATCACTAATTTTTTTAAAGCGGTGATGCAACCCCGATTTACTAATAGTTTGTCCCGTTTCTTCATAATAAACTTGAGCTAATTCATTTAAAGACATTTCAGGATATTTTCTTCTAATCAACGCTACTGAACGAGTTTTTTCATCAAGCATTTCTAATCCCATAAACATATCAACTGTATTGATGTCATCAATCTGTTTATTAGCACTAGCAAGTGACTTAATTTCATTTGCAATATCACAATTATTCCAACGATTTACTGTATTAGACATATTTCGATCAATCCGTGTACTTTCAAAATTCATAACCGATCTACTTGCTCCCATTGCTCTTAAAAAATCACCTATTTTCTCTGATGATTTTAAATAAACAACATATCTATTTCTTCTTTTAATTATTTTTGCATTTAATTCAAAATTATTCATCAACTGTGCAATAAAATTGGCATATTCCTCTTCTGCAAAACTCATTTCTAAATGATAATTAGAAGTCTCTGGATTATTAACACTACCACAAGCTAAAAATGCTCCAGCTAAATATGCTCTAATACAGCATTCTTTTTGAAAAATCTTTTTATCAGGAATAATATGAAATCCAAGTCCATCCATTAATGACAGATCATCTAAAATTTCTCTAGCTTTTGTAACCTTCAAAATATAAACATTATTTTTCTTTAACTTCATTTTACGTGAAACAATAAATTCAATTTGTGGATCATATTCATCTTTCAACATTTTATGAATTTTAGATGCTATTTTAGCATTTTCTGTCCTAATCGTTAAAGAAAGACCATAACTAGATAACGAAAGCGTTCCATTGATTTTGATTATTGCGCATAACATTGCTTTTTGGCAACATGATTCAAAATCATTAAAAACAACATCTTCTTTTACTACTCTAGAAAAAGATACCATAACTACTCCTAATGATCAGCATCACGATGCAAACGATGTACTTGATAATATTGACTATAATAATCCGCAAAATAATTTGTTAAAGTTACTGAACGATGTTGTCCACCAGTACATCCGATTCCAATAACTAAATGCATTTTACCTTCTTTTTCATATTCCTTTAATAAATAATCAAGAAACTCAGTTGTCTTTTCCACAAAAATCTTTGTTTCTTCTTTTTCCATGACATAATCATAAACAGCTTGATCATTTCCAGTTAATTGTCTTAACTCTTCAATATAAAATGGATTAGGTAAAAAACGAACATCAAGCAATAAATCAGCATCTTTAGGAACACCATGTTTATAACCAAAAGATACAAATGTAATTCTAAAAGGATCTAATTTCCCTTTATTAAAATAATCTTCTAATAAATCTTGAAATCTTGCTCCCTTCAATTTAGTAGTATCTATATATATATTAGCTAATCTAGAAATCGGTTCAGCTAAACGTCTTTCAAATTCAATTGCTTCAAGTAATGAAGAAGCTTTATTAGAAATCAACAATGGATGTGATCTTCTTGTTTGTTTATATCTTTTAACTAATGTTTCATCATCACAATCTAAAAATACTACAGTTAAATTAATCCAATCTAAATTATTTAATAACCTAATTGCCTTTAAAGCATCTTCAAGACTTACTGCCATAGCAACTCTTTGATACTGTGAATTATCTTGAACTAATTCAGCAAACTCAGTTAATAATGGTACTGGATAATTATCTATACAACGAAATGCTAAGTTTTCAAAACATGCCATCGCACTAGTTTTTCCTGCCCCAGACATTCCTGTTACAATTACAACTTCAACTTGATCCATAATTCTCACTTCACTTTCTACAATTACATTTTATCAAATTTACAACGATAAGTGTACGTTATTTTATATATTTTCTCAAGTCTTTACTGCATTTATATTATTACAATATTTAACTAAAAATATTATAATAAAAACTTAATGGATAAAATCCACTAAGCTTTACTTTCCAAATAATGAGCAATCTGTTGTCCTGCAACTGCTCCATCATTAGCAGCAGTTACAACTTGTCTTAATATTTTTTGACGAACATCACCAGCTGCATAAATCCCTGGTACTTTTGTTTTCATCGTTTCATCAGTGATAATATAGCCATGTTCATCACAAATACCTAAGTCTGATACAAAATTAGTTATTGGATCTAATCCCACAAATGGAAAAACACCTTTAACTGCTAGTTCACTAATTTCTCCTGTTTTACTATCTTCTAAAGCTAATTTATCTACTTTACCATCTTTTTCAATTAAATGATGTGGTTTCTTTAAAAAATGAATCTCTATTTTTTCATTAGCATAAACATGATCTTGAATAATCTTATCCGCTCTAAATACATCACGACGAACAATTAAATGCACTTTACTTACAAATTTTGTTAAATAGATAGCTTCTTCTAAAGCTGAATTTCCACCACCAATTACTGCAACTTCTTCATCTTTGAAAAATGGACCATCACATACAGCACAATATGAAACCCCATGACCAGTTAACTCATCTTCCATCGGTATTTGCATTTTTCTTTCTTTTGTCCCCGTTGCAATCAATACAGCTTTAGCTTGATATGTATTATCAGTAGTTACAACTTCTTTATAATCCTCATGATCAATAATCTTAATTACTTCACCAAATGCCTGTTGACCACCAAATGATAATGCATGTTCATACATTTCATAAGCTAATTCAGGACCTGTTTTCTTTTTTTGACCAGGCCAATTTTCAATTTCAGCACTAACGTTTAATTTTCCTCCAGGTGCTCCACTATCCAACATTAATACATTTAAACCTGCTCTTGAAGCATATAGACAAGCACTAAGTCCTGCTGGACCAGCACCAATTATAATTAAATCGTTCATTTTATCACTCCTTGTTTTGTCTATAGTATACCATATCATTGATTATCATATAACTATTTTGCTTTATTATTTTTATTATCTAAATCAACATTTTGATTAATTATGAATAATTATGATTAATTTTGATTATTTTTATTGACCTTAACATAATGTAGTGTTATATTTTAATTAGATAGAATTTATTCTTTTATTTGGTTCGTTACAAATTTTAAGATAAGGAGAAAAAATATGACTAAGATTAATATTGATGGCGTACAGAATTGTGAAGTAAGCATTAAAATTCCTTGTGAAAAATCACCACTTGAACAATTAGAAATCATGGAAGCTTATACTAAAGCTTATCAAGAAAGTGCCAATTTAGATAAGGCAAGAAGAGAAATCAATTGTTTAAAAGTAATTTATCCAACTTTATTTAGATCAATTGAAGAAACTGATTTAATTGCTGGACGTTTAGATTTTTTACCAATTGGCTTTGGTTGTGTCACAAGTGTTGGTGGCGTAGGTCATTATTGTGTATTTCATAAACTAAGAGAATTTAAAGAATTATTAGACACTGAAAAACAAAAAGCAAGAGTCGATGTTTTATATGATTTTTGGCAAGAACATGATGTCAAAGTATTATATTGTCAAGATATTTTAAATGATACTACAACTGGTAGATTTATTGATTGTAAATACCCATTTATGGCTACTGCTAGACTTTCTGGAATGATGTTGGATTATCAAAAATTAATGAAATTAGGAATAAATGGAATTATTGATTTACTCAAAGAAAAAAATCAAAATGAATTTATTAAAGCATCAATTGATGCCATGATATTATTAAAAGATGTAATTGAAAGACAAAAAGAGCTAGTTAATGAAGCCATTGAAAGAACAAATAATATTAATCGTAAAAGCGAATTAACATTAATGTATAATAGCTTAGATTATATTAAAGAAAATAAACCAAAAACATTTCATCAAGCATTACAACTATTTTGGATTTATGCTTTATGTGCTGGGGTTATCAACTATGGAAGAATGGATATTGTTTTAGGTCCCTATTTAAAACATGATCTTGATAATCATATTATTAGTGAAGAAGAAGCCTATCATTATATAAAATCATTATGGTTAATGATTGAAAATAGACGAACAACTGTTAACGGCCGAATTATTGTTGGTGGCGCTGGAAGAGAAAATGAAGAAGCTTGTGATATGTTTACCCGTCTTTGTTTAAAAGTATGTAAAGATACAAGATATGTAGAACCTCAATTTACATTACGTCTATATAAAAACACTCCCAAAGATATTAAAGATCTAGCTTATGAATGTATTGCTTCAGGAGCTACTTATCCTACTCTTTATAATGATGAAATAAATATTCCAGCGGTTGAATATGCAATGAATATTGATCGAAAAAAAGCTGAACAATATGTTCCCTTTGGCTGTGGTGAGTTTGTTATCCAAGGTAAAAGTGTCGGAACTCCAAATACATTATTAAATCTTGTAAAAATTATGCAATTAGCACTTAATGAAGGATATGATCCAATGGATCATATTTATAAAGCTGGTCCAATTAAAGTTAAGCCATTAAGTGAAATGAAAACTTTTGATGATTTTTATAATCAATATAAAAAACTATTAGATTATTATTTTGATTTAAGTGTGGAAGCACAGCTTCATAGTTATAAAGTCATGAATCAAGAAGTATCATTTCTATTTACATCAATTTTAATGGATGATTGTATTAATCGTGAAAAAGCATTACTTGATGGTGGTGTTGAAATTTTAGGTGGCACAAATGAAACATATGGCAATATTAATTCATCAGATGCCTTATATGCGATAAAAACTTTAGTATACGATCAAAAAGAATATACATTAGAACAACTAAACCAAGCCGCATTACATAATTATGTTGGCTATGAAAAGATTCAAAAAGATATTTTAGATCTTCCTAAATATGGTAATGACCATAAAGAATGTGATGAAATGGCAATTGATTTATATGAATATGTCGCTAAAGGAATCGGACAAAGAGGGATAGATAATCACATGGGTTATTATTTAATCGTAATCTCTAATAATCAAACAAACACTGATTGGGGGCATCAAACTGATGCATCTTTAGATGGTAGAAAAAAAGGAGTATATATGAATCCCGCAAATAACCCTCAAGGTGGTGCAGCAAAAAATGGACCTACTGCCTGTTTAAATTCATTAGCTAAATTTAACGCAAAATATCATGGGGGCAGTGTCCAAAACATGAAATTCACACCTAGAATGATGCATGAGGATAAAAAAAAGTAAAAATATTATTTGATACTTACTTTAAAAAAGGTGGTTGCCAACTAATGGTAACTTGCGTTGATCATGGTGTTTTAGAAGATGCACAAAAACATCCTGAAAATTATCCTGATTTAATCGTTCGAGTAGCTGGTTATAGTGCTGTGTTTGTTAATTTAACACCTGATATTCAAGCAGAGTTATTAAGCAGGACTCTTTATGATTAATGTTTTCAATATTGAAAAATTTGCTACTCATGATGGACCAGGGATTCGCACTACGATCTTTTTAAAAGGTTGCAATCTTCACTGTCCTTGGTGTGCTAATCCTGAAAGCTGGTCGCTTAAACCAACGTTAATGTATGACTTGCGTAAATGTATAAAATGTAAAAAATGTGTAAATGCCTGTAAACAAAAAGCTATCAGTTTTGATAAAAAGTTTTTATATGATCGTTTAAAATGTGTTTATTGTAAAAAGTGTAGTGAAAGTTGTTTAACACAGGCTCTTACATTTGCGGGAAAAGAGCTATCAATCAATACTATTGTAGATGAAGTAATGAAAGATAAAGATTATTTCGATAATAGTAATGGCGGGATTACTATTTCTGGTGGTGAGCCATTTGTTCAATTTGAAGCAATGATGAAATTAATTAAAGCATTAAAAAAACAAAATTTACATATTGCAATTGAAACAACCGGTAATTATCCATTAGAATATTTAAAACAAGCATTGCCCTATCTTGATTTACTCTTATTTGATGTTAAACATTTAAATTACCAAAAAATAAAAGATGTTATTGGTGGTAATCCAAAACTTATCTTTAATAACTTAAAATTTCTAGCTAGTACATGTCCTGAAAAAGTAATTATCCGAACACCTGTTATTCCTTATTTTAACAATGATGAAAAAACATTACAATCAATTATTGATTTAGCTTTTGAACTAAACATTACTAATATCAATCTCCTTCCTTACCATACACTTGGAAAAAATAAATGGGGACAAATAAATAAACAATATTATTTAGAAAATGAAAAAATGCTGGAAAAAGAAACTTTAAAAAAATATATTCAATATGGTAATGATAGAGGAATAAATATTAAAATAGGAGGATAAAAATATTCAAACATGTTATCTAAAGAAAGAATGTATCGAATTTTAAATTTGTTGAAGGAACAGACTTTTGTAACAGTTAAGCAACTGATGGACGAATTTGATGTTTCTAGATCATCGATTATGAGAGATTTGATTGAATTAGAAAATCTTGGTTTGATTAAACGTGAAAGAGGCGGCGCAGTTGCTAAAGATGTAGCTAATTTGACTTTATCAAGTTTTAATGAAGCTCCAGTAATTGATAAAGAATCACTACACATTGAAGAAAAACAACGTATTTGTAAAAAAGCGGCTCAAAGAATTAAAGATGGTGATTGTATTTATATTGATTCTGGAACTACGCCAGTTTATTTGTTGCCTCATATTATTGATAAACAGATTAAAATCGTAACCCCGAGTACTTATTTAATTCGAAAATTACCTGATAGTTTTAAAGGGGATATCTTTTTATTAGGTGGTGAGTTTAAGAAGAGTTATGATATGTCTTATGGTTCTTTGACATTGGAAATGATCAAACAATTTAATTTTGATCATGCATTTTTTAGTACTAATGGTGTAAACTTAGAAAATGGTGAAGTATATATTTTTGAATTTGCAATTGGTGCAGTTAAAAAAGAAATCATGAAGCGATGTCTAAATAACTATTTACTGATTGATTCATCAAAGTTTAATATTAGAGCTATTTGTACATGGGCAAATAGTAATGAATTTAACAGTGTATATGTTAATGAATTTGAAACAGATATCGAATTACCTGATAACTATATTGTATGTAACAATAAAGAAATATAGTAATTATTAAATAAATGGAGGAAATAACATGAAAACAACAGACGAAAGAAAAAGAAAAATTATTGAAAGTATGAAAGGTGGATTAATTGTATCTTGTCAAGTACAACATGATGATCCTATTTACACTGATGACATGGTTATAAAAATGGCAGAAGCTGCAAAATGGGCAGGAGCTGTAGGAATTAGAGCTAATTCTCCTGAACAAATTAAAGCTATCAAAAAAGCTGTTCCCGATTTACCAATGATTGGATTATGGAAAGTTTGGTATGAAGATACTGATGTATTCATTACCCCAACAATAAAAGAAGCAAAAGCTGTTTTTGAAGCTGGAGCAGAAATTATTGCATTAGATTGTACATCGCAAATTAATCATGATGGAACTCCGGCTTGGGAATTAATAAAAAAAGTTAAACAAGAAATTCCTGAAGCAATTATTTTTGCTGATGTATCTAACTTAGAAGAAGCACATCATGCTGTTGAAAATGGTGCTGATATCGTTGCTCCTACTTTATATGGTTATACAAAAGAAACTGCTAATATTGAAGGACCTGATTATCGTATGTTTGCTAGAATGTGTCGTGAATTAGGTGATCAAGCATATGTAATGATGGAAGGTCATTTATATACTCCAGAAGATGCGATGAAGTGTATTTTCTTAGGAGCTCATAGCGTTGTGGTAGGTAGTGCTATTACAAGACCTCATTTAACTGCAAAAAGATTTGTTGATTTATTAAGTGGCTATCAAAATAATTGGCGTGATGCTGAAAAAGCTAAACATTAATTTAGAGGTAAAGAAAATGAAAATTGCAATTATCTTTGATAGCTGTACAGGAAATACTGAAAAAGTTGCTTTAAGCATTCAAGAAGCTTGTCAAAATGAAGAAATAGTATGTTTTAAAGATAGTCAAAAAATTGAAGAAGCCGATTTGATTTTTTTAGGAACATGGGTCGATAAAGGGAATTGTAGTGCAAAAATTCAAAATATTCTTAAAACGCTTAAAGATAAAAAGATTGCTTTTTTTGCAACTGCTGGATTTGGTGATAGTCAAGAATATTATGATAAATTAGCTGATCGTTTTGATAGTTTTGTTGATTCAAGTAATCAAATTTTAGGTCATTATTTCTGCCAAGGCAAAATGCCTCTAACAGTCCGTGAGCGCTATATTAAAATGATTCATGAACACCCAGAAGATAAGAACTTAAAAGTTAGTCTTGATAATTTTGATAAAGCATTATTGCATCCAGATCAAAATGATTTAAAAAACGCTAAAGACTACGCTTTAAATATTTTGAATCAATTAAAATAATTATTTTTCGCAATAAAAGAAGTAGATAAATCTACATCCATTAGTACTGGTGTGATTTTACTACTTCTTTTTTTATTATTTAATATCAATTTTTAAAAATATTATTAAATAGTCTTAAGATTAGTATAAGTATCAAGTTGTTCAGTTATTAATAAATTCATTTTTTCTAAATACTCTTTAGGCAATTCATCAAAATTATCATATCTTTTATCTAAGTCAAAACCATGTTCCAGCCCACTTAGATACTTATCATCAATTTTTATATTATATTGGGCTGCCAAACCAGAAATTTCTACTTCTTTAGTTTCTTCACTATCACTATCAATGATTGATATATCTTCATATAAATAATATTTTATATTAACAGTATATCTTCCATATTCAATCGTATCTTCCAAAGTAGCTATAGCATTAATCATTCTATAAGTGGTATATAGATCTGTTCCCTCACTAGTTACTGTAAACATATTACCACAAGTTATACCAATCGTTTGGAAATTGACTCTTATTTTATTACATTCACATTTACCATCCTCAGTAGTTGAAAGTTTATCTAGTTTTAGATATTTTGAAAAATCTCCTAATTCAGATTCACAATTAACATGACGACCAATTCTACTACTTAATCCACGAGGCCTACCACATGCACAGCATAAAATTAAAAGCAACACAACAATACAAATTTTATTTATTTTTTTCATTTCTCACCCCTTTTTTTAAAGTGCTTTCCTTACTTACATATTATCATGTAATATATAAAAATCAATCTATATAATCTTGAATAAAAATAAACTACTTAGCTACAAACTAATAAAATAATATAAAAATAGATGCTATCTATCATAGCATCTAATATGAGTAATTTGCTTTAAATATCATTATCAACTGGTTTAATCACTAGTTTGCCATATTTCTTACAATAAATATATCCAAAAATACCAACAACCACAAAAACAAGCGATACTAATTGTGCAGTTCTTAATCCCATAAAATACAAACTATCAGTTCTCAATCCTTCAATAAAAAATCTAAAAATTCCATACCAAATAAAATAACTAAAGAACTGTTCCCCTTGCTTAGTTTGAATTTTACGAATAACAAAATAAATCACGAAAAAACCAATAACATTAGCAACCGATTCATACAAAAATGTAGGATGATAATATGTACCATTAATATACATACCATCAATTATAAATTGAGGTAAATGTAAAGATTGAAGAAAATCTAAACTAACAGCACTTCCATAAGCTTCTTGATTGAAAAAATTTCCCCATCGCCCTAATGCTTGAGCAATTAATACACCTGGCATAATTGCATCTCCAGCGACTAAAAAATCAATATTATGCTTTTTAAAATACCACCAGCTAAAAATTAACCCCGTTATTATTCCTCCTTGAATCGCTAAGCCACCATGTCTAAACATAATAATTTCAATTGGATTACTAGCATATAATTCATCCCACATAAAAATTACATACCAAATTCTTGCTCCAATTATTCCAATTATCAATAATCCAAAAAAATAATCAGATAAAATATCTTTATTGTAACCCATCTTTTTAAAATTATGTTGACCTATTTTATAAGCAATAAACGCACCTGTTATAATTAAGATAGCATACCAGGCAATTGAAAGACTTCCAATTTGTAAAAATGTTTTACTATCCGGAAAAAAAGTCATATTCTACTCCTTATTTTTATCAATATTCTTTAAAATACGTTCAACAAACTCTTTACTAGAATCTACACCATATTCACGTAATCGCATATTCATTACAGCTGCTTCAATAATCACTGACATACTACGACCACTTGATACCGGAACGACAATCTTTGGAATTTTCACTCCTAAAATTTCTTCAGTTGAATCATTTTCTTCTACTCCTACACGAGTATATTCACGAGAAGGTACCCAACGATCTAATTGAATGATCAAATCTACTTTATCTTTATCTAAAATTGAACTAATTCCAAACATCTTTGAAACATCAATAACACCAATTCCACGAATCTCTAATAAATTAGTTAATACTTCTGGGGCTTTACCAACAATACTTTGTCCTAAATGATACAACTCTACAGCATCATCAGCCACTAGTAAATGACCTCTTTTAACTAACTCTAATGCAATCTCTGATTTACCGATTCCACTATCTCCTTTAATAATAACCCCTTTACCATAAATATTTAAAAACACACCATGAATTAATGTTTCAGGGGCTAAAGCTTCATCAAGAATACTAGTTAACTCAATTGAAACTCTTCCGGTAGATACTTCAGTTACAAAGATTGGAAATTCTCTTTCTTTAGCTATTTCCATCAAAATTGGTGGACATTCATTTCCTTTTGCAATAATAATACATGGTACCTCATCATTAACTAAAAATGGAAATATTTCACGTTGTCTAGCTTCAGACATTTCACTAATAAATGCTGATTCTTTGTCACCAAATATAATTATTCTACGAAAATCACTATGTTTAAAAAAACCGGCTAATTCAAATCCTGGACGATTTATTTCTGCAACATATATTGGTCTTTTTAAGGCATCCTCATTTCCAGTAACTTGAACATACTGCTCCTTATTTAATATCTCTCCAATGGTAATTGACTTTGGCATATTTATACCCTCCTACAACATCTTTCTTAAAAAACTTCCTGTATAGCTTTCTTTACAAGCCGCAACTTTTTCAGGTGTTCCTGATACAACGACTTTTCCACCACCATCGCCACCTTCAGGTCCTAAATCAATAATATAATCAGCTACTTTAATTACATCTAAATTATGTTCAATAATTATAACTGTATCTCCTTGTTCTACAATTCGCTGTAAAACTGTAATCAATCTCGATACATCATCACTATGTAATCCCGTTGTTGGTTCATCTAAAATGTATACTGTTTTTCCAGTTGCTTTTTTTTGCAATTCACTAGCTAATTTAACTCTTTGCGCTTCTCCTCCAGAAAGAGTAGTCGCACTTTGTCCTAATTTAATATAACCTAAACCAACATCTTTTAAAGTTTGTAATTTATTTTTTATTCTCGGTAAATTATCAAAGAATTCTACCGCTTCTTCTATCGTCATTTCTAAAACATCATATATATTTTTATCTTTATATGTTACTTGTAAAGTTTCTTCATTATATCTTTTCCCACCACATTCTTGACATGGAACATAGACATCAGGTAAAAAATGCATTGAAATGCGTTTTAGACCATCACCTTGACACGCTTCACAACGGCCACCTTTAACATTAAAACTAAAACGACCTTTATCATAACCACGCATTTTAGCCTCATTAGTTTGTGCAAACAAATCACGAATATCATCAAATACTCCAGTATATGTAACCGGATTAGAACGTGGCGTTCTTCCAATTGGATCTTGGCTAACTTCAATAACTTTATCAATATTTTCTAAACCTAATATTTCTTTATGTTTACCAGGTTTTTCTTTAGAATGATAGATTTTTGCCATCATTGCTTTACCCATAATTTCATTTACTAAAGTACTCTTTCCACTACCAGAAACCCCTGTAACAACACACATACAGCCAAGTGGGAATTTTACATTTATATTTTTTAAATTATTTTCTTTAGCTCCTTTGATCCAAATATACTTGCCGTTTCCTTTACGACGTTTTTTAGGAACATCTATTTTTAATCGTCCTGATAAATATTGTCCCGTAATCGATTCTTTACATGCCATTACTTCTTCAGGCGTTCCAGCAACAATGACCTTACCACCATGGACACCAGCGCCAGGGCCAATATCAACAATAAAATCACTTGCACGCATTGTATCTTCATCATGTTCAACAACTAAAACACTATTACCTAAATCACGAATATTTTGTAAAGTCGCAATCAATTTATCATTATCACGTTGATGTAACCCAATTGAAGGTTCATCTAATACATATAAAACACCGGTTAATCTTGAGCCAATTTGTGTCGCTAAACGAATACGTTGAGCTTCTCCACCAGATAATCCTCCGGCTTTTCTTGATAGTGTTAAATATCCTAATCCTACATCATTTAAAAATCCTAAACGATCTTTAATTTCTTTTAAAACTAAATGAGCAATTTTACTTTCATATTCGTTCAATTTTAATTCTTCAACAAATTCTAATGCTTTTTGAATTGACATATCAGTAAATTCACTAATATTTAATCCTCCAACTCGTACACTTAAAACTTGATCATTTAATCTTCTTCCCTTACATGTAGGACAAGTATGTTCTGCCATAAATGAAGCATACCATTCTTTAGACCAAGATGAAGTTGTTTCTTCAAATCTTCTTTCAATTAAAGTTTTTACCCCTTCAATTGGTTTAGTTGTTTTAGAAACATTTCCACTACTAGATATAATTTCATATGTTATGGGTTTATTAGAACCTTCTAAAATTATTTTCAATTCTTTTTTAGAAAAATCTTTTAACGGCTTATCTAAATCTATCTTATATGTTTTACACAAAATCAAAAATCTTTGCCATTCAATTCGATCCGTACCTACTGATGTTTTAAAATATCTAATTCCCCCTTGATTAATACTCAAATTCCAATCAGGAATCAATAAATCAACATCAACTTCATTTTTAACACCTAAACCACGACAATCATGACAAGCTCCTAATGGGTTATTAAAAGAAAATAGACGTGGTTCTAATTTAGGAACACTAAAACCACAAATTGGACAAGCTAAATGCTCAGAAAACAACTTTTCACTACCATCACTTAAATTAGCAACAATAACTTCACCACCAGTTAATTTAAGCCCAACTTCCAAAGAATCAATCAAACGACTACGATATCCTTCTTTTTTGATAATTCGATCAATAACTACATCAATATTATGCTTCTTATTTTTATCAAGCTCAATTCCTTCATCTAATAATCTAACTTCACCATCAACTTGAACTCTAATATAACCATCTTTTAATAAATCCTCAAATAAATCCTTAAACGTTCCTTTTTGATTCTTTACAACTCGTGCTAGTACTTGTAACTTACTACCATCTGGATATTGATCAATAATATCCGCCATTTGTTTAATCGTTTGCGATTCAATAACCGTATTATGCTCTGGACAATATGCCTTACCAATTCTTGCATACAACAATCTTAAATAATCAAATATCTCAGTAACCGTTCCAACTGTTGAACGGGGATTATTAGATGTTGTTTTTTGATCGATTGCTATCGCTGGAGAAAGCCCTTCGATACTATCAACATCAGGTTTTTCCATATTTCCTAAAAACTGTCTTGCATAAGCACTTAATGATTCAACATAACGACGTTGTCCTTCAGCATAAATAGTATTAAATGCCAAAGAAGTTTTCCCAGAACCAGATAATCCGGTCATAATTACAAGTTTATTTTTAGGTATTTCAATATTTATATTCTTTAAATTATTTTCTCTAGCCCCTTTAATAACTAGTTTATCATTTTTCATATCCTACCTACCTTTTATCATTTTCAAAATCGATGATTTATCATGACCTTTTAATTGTAAATCATAAGCATATTCTAATAACTCTTTATATCTAGATGTTTGTTTTATTCCTAGCTTTTTTAAATCATTTCCACCAACAATCGCCTTTTTACAACTAGTTCCTAATCTAAACATCTTTTCTTTCATGATTGAATCAAAATGATTTATACTTTCATGTTCATCTTTATATCTACCTAGTTTATCACATTTTGTAATTAAAATTAAGTCTTCAATTTTAACTATTCCATCAATTTCTTTTAAAATCCTTAAATAACTATAATCCTTTGCTCCATTTCTAACCATATTCATTAAATGCATATGATAATAAATAATTGTTTTAATATACTTTTGTAATTTTTTATCCATGATCAAAGACTTTAATTGTTCATCAAATACCTTTACTCCGGCTTCATTGTGTTTAGGAGCATGACCCTCTTTAGTTGTAACGATTGGTTTTCCAATATCATGCAACAAAGCGCCCCACATAAATCCAAGGGGATAAGCAGTTTTATGACGACATAAAGCTGCTAAATCAGTTACTAATAAAGTATGTTTCCACACATCACCTTCTGGGTGATAGTCTAATCTTTGCATTGTTGATGATAAAACATCAAGACAGGGATATAATGCTTTAATGTCTTTTAAAAATGATAAGCCAATTGATGGTCGATTACTTAAAAGGAGCTTGTTGTATTCTTGAAAAACTCGTTCATTACTTAAATATTTCAACATTCCTTTTTTTACCATTTCTTTACAGATATTTTTTGTTTTTGCTTCAACAAAAAATTCAAATCTTGATGCAAATTGCGCTACTCTTAAAACTCTAAGGGGATCTTCTTCAAATGTTTTTTTATCAACCATTCTTAAAGTACGTTTATTTAAATCATCAATCCCACCATAAAAATCATAAATTTTTCCTGTCTTGATTTCATACATTAGTGCATTAACTGTTAAATCTCTTCTTAAAGCCGCTGTCTTTAAATCAAGATCTTTATTTACTTCTACTTTAAAATCTTGATGACTATTACCAATTTTAACTTCCGTTCTAGGAAGCGCAAAATCATAATTAGCTAAAACATCCAATTTTAAAATGCCAAATGATTTACCAATACAATTTACATGACCATATTTTTTCAAAATACTTTCCAATTGTTCAATTGATAAACCATAAACCTCAACATCAACATCATGATAATCCACATGACCATACATCAACATATCCCGAACTATGCCACCAACTAAAAATGCTCGACCGTTTTGATTATAAATATCTTCAAAAATTTTATTTGCGCAATTACAAAATCTAAACTTATTTTTCACCTTGTAACTCCATAATAATATCTCTAAGTTCCATTGCTCTTTCAAAATCAAGCACTTTAGCTGCATCTTTCATTTGTTTTTCTAACTCATGAATCATTGCTTGTTTATCCTTCTTACTAGCCTTACGACCTTTCTTTACTAAACTTGCTGCATCATCAATAACTTCTTGACCGCGAATAGCATCACGAATTTCTTTATGAATTGTAGTTGGAATAATATTATGTTCTTTATTATAAGCATCTTGAATTTTACGACGTCGATTGGTTTCTTCAATGGCATAAGCCATTGAATCTGTTATCTTATCACCGTACATAATAACTTCCCCATTACTATTACGCGCAGCACGACCAATTGTTTGAATCAACGAACGATTACTACGTAAAAAACCTTCTTTATCTGCATCTAGAATACATACTAAACTAACTTCAGGTAAATCTAGACCTTCTCTTAATAAGTTGATTCCTACTAAAACATCATACTTACCAATCCGTAAATCTCTTAATATTTCAGTTCGTTCTAATGTTTTTGTATCACTATGTAAATATGCTACTTTAATTCCTAGTTCTTTTAAATAAGCACTTAAATCTTCAGCCATTCGTTTAGTTAAAGTTGTGATTAAGACTCTTTCATTTTTTTCTTGACGAATTTTTATTTCACTAATGATATCATCGATTTGATTTTCAGTTGGACGTACTTCAATTTTAGGATCAAGTAAACCGGTAGGACGAATAATTTGTTCAACTACTTCATTATTAACATGTTCCAATTCATAATCACCAGGAGTTGCTGATACATAAATAACTTGATTAATTATTTTTTCAAATTCTTCAAATCTAAGAGGACGATTATCTAAGGCACTCGGTAATCTAAAACCATATTCTACTAATGTTTCTTTTCTTGAACGATCGCCATTATACATTCCTCTTACTTGTGGTAACATAACATGACTTTCATCAACGATCATTAAAAAATCTTTAGGAAAATAATCAATTAATGTATAAGGACGTTGTCCTTCTTTACGACCATCGATGTGTCGAGAATAGTTTTCAATTCCTGGACACATTCCTACTTCTCTTAACATTTCTACATCATGACGTGTTCGTTGATCTAAACGTTCATATTCTAAAAGTTTTGTTTCATCTTTAAATTCTTTTAATCTTTCTTCTAGTTCTTTGGTAATTGTATCACAAGCTTTTAAAATCTGTTCTTTTTTTGTGACATAACCATACGCTGGATAAATTGTATAAGTATTATAAGCTCCTAAAACATGACCTGTTAACGGATCGACCTCGGTTATTCTTTCAACTGTATCTCCAAATAATTCAATTCTAATTAACCAGTTTTCAGTGTGTCCTGGGACAATTTCAATAACATCCCCGCGAACTCTAAAAGTTCCCTTTGTCTGTTCAATATCATTACGTTGATATTGACGATCAACTAAATATGTAAGTAATTCTTTACGATCAATATCTTGACCAACCCGTAAAGCAAAAATCATTTCTTTATACTGTTCAGGGTTTCCTAACCCATATATTGATGCTACTGATGCTACCACGATAACATCTTCACGTTCAATTAATGAATTCATCGCTGCACTTCTAAGCATCTCTATTTCATAATTAGTTTTAGCATTTTTATCAATATATAAATCCCTACCTGGAATATATGCTTCAGGCTGATAAAAATCGAAGTTTGAAATAAAATATTCTACGCGATTTTCAGGAAAAAATTCTTTTAATTCAGAATATAATTGACCTGCCAAAGTCTTATTATGAGCTAAAACAAGCGTCGGTTTATTAACAGCAGCAATAACATTAGAAACTGTAAATGTTTTTCCAGTTCCCGTTCCCCCAAGTAAAACTTGCTCTTTTTTACCGGCTTTAACTCCGGCAACTAATTTATCGATTGCTTCTATTTGATCTCCCATTGGTTTAAAGGGAGAAACTAATTTAAATTGATGCATTTGTCTGCCTCCTTTAAGTCGTCTCTATTATACCAAGAAAACATATAAGTTAAAAGAATTATACCCATGTCAGCCATTTATAAAGTGAAAAGGATGCAATTTGCATCCTTATTTTATCGTTTTAATTGTTTTAATTCCGAAAATGAAATAAATAATATGAAATAACCATACTAACCCTAATACAATTCGACCAACAACTACTTGATTCATCATTACAAATCCAACTGTCATTAGGATTGTAACTAATATCATGATTCTAATCTTAGTTTTCCAAGTCATTCCTTTACCATTTACAAAACTTTCTAAATTACTTTTATATAACTTAGTACTAACAAACCAATCATTTAGTCGTTTAGAACTTTTAGTAAAACAGATTGTAGCTAAAAGTAAAAATGGAAACGCTGGAATCAAAGGTAAAATAGCACCAATTGCTCCAAATACTACACCAATACATCCTATAACAATCAATAATCCTCTTTTTATTTTCATATTAATTTTCCTTTCTACTTTCAATAAGATGTCGCAATGCTAAAATGGGATGATAAAAAAGCATTCTTGGTCCTGAAAAACGCATAACTTCTTTTATTTTCTTTTGCATATCTGGTTTATAACAATGTACTTTACATTTAGAACAAAATGTTTTTGTTTCCATAAAAGGACATTTATCGATTCGTATATTTGCACAATTTAAAAGTTCATTACAATCTGTACATAATTGTTTACTATGATGATTTTTACGACAATACAAGCTAATCATTTCTTTAATCATCTGTTTTTCTTTTTCACGTTTTTCAACAATTTTATCTTTCATCAACTTATTCTCCCATGTTCAACACAATAGACATTATCAACAATTCTCATTATCGATTGGCGATGTGATACTAATACAATTGTTCGATCTTCTTTTTCTTCATTAATTGCTTTTAAAATCGTTCCTTCGTTTAAACTATCTAAATTACTAGTTGGCTCATCTAATAACATAAATGGAGCATTATGTAAAAAGGCTCTAGCTAAACCAATCCTTTGTTTTTGACCACTTGATAATGTATCACCTAATTCACCTACTGGTGTATCATATCCTTTTGGTAACGTTAAAATAAAATCATGAATAGCTGCTTTTTTACATGCTTCAACAATTTCTTCATCACTTGCATCCAACTTTGCAATTAAAAGATTATTTTTAATACTATCATGAAAAAGATGAGTTTCTTGACTAACAAAACTTTCCATATTACGTAGATTACTTGTATTTATTTTAGAAACATCTTCATCAGATATTTTTATACTACCGTCTTTAACATCCCAAAAACGCATAAATAATTTAAGTAAAGTTGATTTTCCACTACCGCTACATCCTACAATTCCAGTAATAGAATTTTTAGGTATTTTTAACGATAGATTAGATAAAATGATTTCATCATCATATGAAAAAGTAACATCTTTTGCTTCAGCATTTAAAAATTCAATTTCTTTATTACCAGTTACTTCATTTACAACCGGTTCTTCTTCTAAAATATCTAAAACTCGATTTCCAGCAGCAAAAGTATTTTGTAAAGTACTTCCTAGATTAGCTAAAGCAATAACTGGACCAAATGATGAAAATAATGCTAATGTTGAAATTAAGACACCATTAAAACCAATGATATTTTTTTGATATAATAAAGCTGAAATAAATAACATTAAAAAATCAAAAATTAAAATAATACTATTTGTTATTGCTGTATTTCTACCTAAATTTATTTTCATTTTTTCTTCTTCTACAATAAGCTCATCAGTATATTCATCCATATCTAATAAACGCTTTTGACTGTTATTATACTGTAGAATTTCTGATAATCCACGTAAACTATCTAATACAAAGCTACTAAGATTTCCTGATTTAGTTCTAAATTTTAAACCATCATTACCGTTTAATTTAGAAATGATTAACGGAATAATAAGACCAATAAACAAATATGCCATAAATGCTATTATTCCTAATAACCAATGATAACTTCCAATAAATCCAATCATAATTATCGAAAATAATAATGCAATTACAATCGGTGAAATAGTATGAGCATAAAACACTTCTAATAATTCTATGTCAGAGGTAATAACTGCAATTAGATTCCCTTTATCACGACCTTCTAATTTAGCAGGACACAATTTTCTTAAAGCAACAAAGACCTTATCTCGAAGCAATGCTAATAATTTAAAAGCAATATAGTGATTACATGATTGTTCTATGTATCGAAAAATGCCACGAAACAAAGCACATAAAAGAATAATAATAAAAATAGTACTTAAATTTATCCCAATATTAAAATTTAAAACATCTAAAATTGCATAGCCACCTAAAATAGTTATAAAACTAGCACAAAGATGTCCAATTAATCCCATTAATATTGCAAGAATCATATAAAGGGTCAGTGGCTTTACTAATTTAATAAGAGATAACATCACTTTATATCCACTACGCTGCTTCATTATTTATCCCTCCAATGCCATATGTTTCTAATTCTTTTTGTTTACTCCATAAACGATAATATATATTATGATTATTTAATAATTCTTCATGACTTCCTGATTCAATTACTTTTCCATTATCTAATGCGTATATACAATTTGCTTTTACAACATTTGCAAGTCGATGTGAAATCATAATAATTGTTTTTGTTTTAGAAAGTTCATATATTTGATTAATTATTTCATTTTCACTTTCAACATCAATATTTGATGTTGCCTCATCAAATATATAAATTGGGCTATCATGTAATAATGCTCTAGCAAGAGCTAATCTTTGTCGTTGTCCACCTGATAAATTACTAGCTTTTTCTAATAATTTAGTATCAAGTCCTTGTTGTTCTTTAAAATACTGACTCAAATTAACTTGTTTTAAAACATCCCATAATTCTTTATCACTAGCATCTTTTTTAGCCATACATAAGTTATCTCTAACAGTTCCTTTAAACAAATAACTTTGATTACCTATATAAGTAATATTTTCCATTAAACTATTTTCACTAATCTTAGCTAAATCTACACTACCTACCTTAACACTTCCTCGATAACCTTTATTTCTTCCTGTTAAAATTGCAGCTAAAGTAGATTTACCACTTCCACTTTCACCTACAATCCCAATTAACTCACCTTTAGAAATATTCATATCAATATTTGATAGAACATCATTATTTTCTTCATAACTGAAACTCAACTGATTAAGTTTAATATCATAGTTATTAATTGGGAATTGAGCTGTAGATAAATTATTTTCTTTTAAATCTATTATTTTAAAGATTTTATCACTTGCTGCCATTCCATTCATTGCAATATGGAAAAATGAACCTAATTGTCGCATTGGAATAAAGAAATCTACAGATAACAAAATAATAAAAACACATCCAAATAAATTAATTTGACCATTTAAATAGTAATAAACAGAAACAATCATTCCTAAAGCTGCACCACCATAAGCAACTAAATCCATAATCGCAATGGAATTAAGCTGCATAATTAAAACTTTCATTGTAATCTTTCTAAATTTCTCAGCTTCAATATTCATTTCATTATTTTTAAACTCATCACTTTGATAGATCTTTAAAGTAGTTAGTCCTTGTAAATTTTCAAGAAACGTATCACCTAAAGATGTATATTGACCCCAATACTTAGATAATAATTTCTTTGCCCATGTTTGTACTATCGCAATAGAAATAGGAATCAATGGTACACAAATCAATAATATTCCTGCTACAACAACATTGATAAAACTTATTACAATAAATAATGTTATTGGAGCTATCATAGCATAAAAAAATTGTGGTAAATATGCTCCAAAATATGTTTCGAGCTGCTCTACCCCTTCGACAGCTACTTGAACTACTTCAGAAGTTTTTATTTTTTCTTTGTATGATAATCCAATTTTAAGTAGTTTATCATAAATCATTGTTCGAAGTTTTTTCTTTACTGTTTTAGATGATTGAAAACTCATTCGATTAGCTAAAATAGTAAAAATACTTCTTACAATAATAGTAATTAATACAATAATGGCTGTATTTATAAAAACATCAATAGTTGCATTTTTCAAAAAGACTCTTTCAATAAATCTAGCCAAACTAAACATCATAATAATGTTTGCAAGTAAAGTAAGCCATTGAAAAATAACATTTAAAATAATATATTTTTTACTTTCCTTCACTGTATTAATTAATCGTTTATTAATCATCATAAATAAATTTCCACCTTCATTCCATTTATTTTTAGTTAGAATTATCTAACACATATCTTAAAAAATAAGTTAGTATAATATAACACTTGTATTCTAATTTATTTAAATATACTTGTCAATGTTTGATTAATATAACTTTTTTTAATCTAATTATAAATATTTTAATAATTCTTTATATTTAATTTATTGATTATTAATTACTTAAATGTATAATATTGCTGTTAATATTATTAAATTTTAAAGAAAGGAGAAAAATAAGATTATATCTATTAAACTTTGTAGTTATAATTTTATACTTTAACAAATATGAATCAAAGAAAGAAGAAAATATTATATATAGTGATCCTGCTAACAGCAATCTTAATAGTCAG
>OLNH01000205.1_pt1 | contig 59800 bp, 58 predicted proteins | sample 1643101 | NCBI WGS metagenome assembly OLNH01 (sample SAMEA3136758, study PRJEB25190) | human gut metagenome | biome: human gut; feature: human-associated habitat; material: faeces | place: Austria | collected 2013 | reverse complement strand
ATGATAGGGATAGTTTGCGCTTTTTTCCATACGGAAGGTAAGGGGTTTTACAGTAGTCGCCCACAAAGTGTTGCCGTGAACGGTGCAGTCTGCTTTTGGGATGGGTATTGGCTGAGGGAGAAGGGGTGGATGCAATTGGAAGTTATTGACTGGATTAAAAAATGACAGGTAGTATTTTAAAACGGATGTTCTGGAATACTATCTGTCATTTTGGATTTATGATGATTAATTTAAGAAATTATTTCATGCTCTGTAATTCGCGGTCGTTGCCCATAAAGAACATGGCGATGGTGTCGGGGCCTACGTGGCTGCCGGTGCAGAAGTCGTAGGAGGTGTTGATGAAGCCACGGACTTTGATGTGTTTCTGGATTTCTTCCATGACGTACAGGGAGTCTTCGTAAGCGTCTGCGTGGGCGATTCCGATGATCTGTTTTTCCGGTTCCACGATGTTATTGCAGACGAGGGAGATCAGCTCGTTCAGGGCGGATTTGCGACCACGGCATTTTTTATACTGGACGATGTAGCCGTCTTTGTTTCCGCGCAGGATCGGTTTGATGCTCAATACATTACCGATGACTGCAGCAGTTCCACTCAGGCGTCCGGTTCTTGCCAGGTATTTGAGATCACCGACAGTGAAGACACCGTTCATTTTTGCCGGGCAGGTTTCCAGGATGTCAGCCACTTCATCAAAAGCCATGCCTTTTTCACGCATCTCACTGGCATAGATCGCGAGGATTCCCTGTGCCAGGGAAGCGTTGAGGGAGTCGATCATACGGATCTTTCTGGTATAATTACCGGATTCCATCAGATCTTCGGCAGCGATTCTTGCGGAATTATAGTTTCCACTGATATTTTTACTGAGAGAAAAATAAAGCACATCTTTATCCGCCTCCAGAGCCTCCCGGAACGCATCTTCAAAGACACCGCTGCTGATCAGTCCGGTCTTGATATCCGCACCGGCACGAACCATATCATAATAATCTTTTCCTTTCTGACGCTCCTCCTCTGGCGTAAGATCCGGATCAAAACAGGTCATTTCTTTACCATTTACAAGATTTACAAAAGAAAGCACTTTAATCTTAAATGCCTTCACAAGCTCCGCCGGAATATTCGCAGCAGAATCAACAAAAATTTCAAACATAATATAAATATCCTTATCAGAAAATCAGGGTAAAGGGTTGCAAATAGCAGTATAGGAAAAATGGTGAGGAAAGTCAAGATACGTTTTGGGGGATGTGTCGTATTTTTATAGAAATTTTAGAAAACCAGTGTATTGTAAAAAAATAAAAACCCGAATGCTCAAAATAGTTAAGAATTCGGGTTTGTAATGTGAAAAATAAATAGGATGATTATAATTCCTGTTCAGAAAGCCATATCAGAAAATTTTTAGTAAGAGAAAGTTTTTTTCTTATCGAAATAACGTAGCATATCAGCAATATCTTCCCATTCTGCATTGTCCGAACTGTTTGTACCAATTAAAAATTCATTCGGTGTAGTTTCAAGTGCTGAAGCGAGTCGCATAATAACTTCCGTAGATGGAATGGAGATTCCACGCTCAATATTAGAAAGATATTTATAACTTAAATCCGCTCGTTCTTCGACTTCAGATTGCTTCAACCCAAGCTGTTCACGTCGGGCTGCGATGCGTCTGCCGATTTCTTTATAATCCAGTGACATATGTTCTCCTTGACTTTTCTTTTAATCATATGAAAAAATGTTAGTTTAATAAACTGAACTATTAATGAATATCCGATTATAAATACGAATATACGAGAGGGAATGGAAGAAAGATATAAAAAAGCAGATTTGGATAAAAATGGATATATTTCAGCTCGGGAGTATGTTCGGTTAAGAATTTCAGAATATGAAGAAATAATAAAAGAGTACAAAGATATGTAGAATACTTTTCTAATTGTATTGAGAGAAAGCAACTATAAAAATATGATTAGAACCAGATAAAACCATGAAAATGATAAAAAAAGATAATATGACAAGTGTGTATATGGGTGGAATAAGTATTGCAATTATGGGAGAGATTGTTTCTCTGTTAAAGAAGAAAATGCAGATAAATATATTTGAATAGAAGAAGCCAGTGAACTTATTGGAACAAGCGAAACAATGAAAGAAAAGAAAGAGGAATATCAGGAAGAAGAAAACATACAACAGGAACAGGAAAAGGAGGTTCAGCAGTCTGACAGTTCTCAGAGTTCCATCTCTCCTTTTTACGGCATCTGGTGTGGTGCGGCAAAGACGGAGGCAGAGGCTCAGAAACAGGCAAAGAAAATCCGGGAAAATGGATTTGATGCGCAGGTGTTTGTGACTACGGACTGGAGCAATCTGAATACTGAGAAATGGTATGTTATCACGGCTGGTATCTATGGAACAAAGGAAGCTGCCTCTGCGGTATTCCAGGATGTGCAGAGAGCTTGTTCGGATGCGTATATCAAATATACCGGAAACTGGCAGGGATAAAAGGGAATCCTGTAAATCGATTTTATGAAAAGAACCGATAGTTTTTGAAAGATACAGAAAACTATCGGTTCTTGATTTTACGAGAGCAACGAGTCAAACAGCGTATCATGGCTGAAAGCCGGAAAAATACAGCTTCTCAATCCCCAGATATTTACTGATGCAAACCCTTGCCGCCCCAAGAAGCACCCCTGTATCCTGAAGCGTGGAAAGTTTCAGCTGACAGGTAGCGCGGAAACGTGCGGAAAGTTTCTGCAAAATCTCCGGGAGCAGTTGAGGGAGGTAAGCGGTCAGCTGACTGTTCAGGATAATACATTCCGGGGAGAACAGGTTCCAGAGATTGTTGATTCCACAGGCGAGATAGGTAGTGAATTCATCCACTACAGCCAGAGCATCAGCTTCCTTCTGATTATAGCTCCAGACCAGATCGTCGATCGAGACAGTGGTGCGACCGGATAATTCCTGGTAGCGGGAGAGAACCGCCGGTTCGGAAATATATTGTTCGAGACAGCCATGATTGCCACATGGGCAGGAACGGCCGCCGGGCTGGACGATCATGTGACCGGCTTCTCCTGCTGTTCCGGCGAAGCCGGTATATAAATGGTGATCCAGAATAATTCCCGCACCGACACCTGCATGAATGCTGACATGAATCAGGTTTTTATGATTTTCCACAAAAGTCTTCTCGGCGAGGGCAGAAAGATTTGCCTCATTTTCCAGCCATACCGGAATATCGAGAGCGTCTGTCAGAACATCTACAATGGGAAGATCTGCCAGATGATAATTCGGAGTAAAAGTGATCTCATTCCGGCAGACGGTTCCATGGATGCCGATACCAATTCCCACGACACCAAAAGGAGCAGCGGGAAGAAGACGAATCTGATTCTGAATGATCTGCAACAGGAAATTGATTGCGGTGTCCCGTTCCAGCGTACAGTTATACTGATGAAGCCGGCAGTTTTGTCCAAGCAGATCACAGACCATCAGCACGGTGCATTCCACGCCGAGATCGAGGGTGATAATATAACCATTCTGTCGACAGAACTGTAACAGGATCGGTTTTCGACCATACTGAGTCTGGTCGCTTCCGATTTCTTCGATATATTGTTCGTCCAGCAGATCCTGCACGATAGCAGAGATCGTTGCTTTGGTGAGTCCCAGTTTTTTTGATATAGCCGCCCGGGAAAGCGGACCGTCATTGATGACCGTTTCTAAAACAAGCCGTCGATTCATCTCCCGGATCAGTTCTCTGCTACCTGTGACCATGCAGGCACCTCCTTCCTGTAAAATCTTCTTTTTCTTAAACTAATATTTACCATACCACAATTTGTTTGATAAGTAAACAAATTAAAATAAAGAATGTTCCAGGACACATTTTTCACAATTTTCAGTAAACTAAAAAATATCTTGACGAAAGATACAACAAGTGATACAGTGTGATTAGTTTAGTAAATAAACAAATGAAACGAAAAAGAAACTGCACGGAAGATCCGTCAGAATAAACAGTGAAAGAAAATCAAGGAGGAATAAGATCATGATGAACATGCCGGAAGTAAAATTAGGTATCGTAGCCGTAAGCAGAGACTGCTTCCCGATCACCCTGTCCGAGTCAAGAAGAAAAGCAGTGGCAGCAGCTTATAAAGGAGAACTGTACGAATGTCCAACCGTAGTAGAGAGTGAGCTGGATATGCAGAAAGCCCTGAAAGAGGTGCAGGAAGCAGGATGTAATGCCCTGGTTGTCTATCTTGGGAACTTCGGTCCGGAGACCGCAGAGACTCTGCTGGTAAAATATTTTGACGGACCGTGTATGGTGGTTGCGGCAGCAGAAGAGCATGGAGACAATCTGGTACAGGGACGTGGAGATGCATATTGCGGTATGCTGAACGCAAGCTACAACCTGCAGCTTCGCAATCTGAAAGCATACATCCCGGAATATCCGGTAGGAACACCGGAAGAAGTCGCTGAGATGATGGAAGAGTTTGTTCCGATTGCAAGAGCCGTTGTTGGTCTGAAAGATCTGAAAATTATCACTTTCGGTCCGCGTCCGCAGGACTTTATGGCTTGTAATGCACCGATCAAACAGCTGTTCAACCTGGGTGTGGAGATCGAAGAAAACTCCGAACTGGATCTGTTCGAAGCATTTCACAAACATGACGGAGACGAAAGAATCCCGGCAGTGGTTGCAGATATGGAAAAAGAACTGGGGGATGGAAACAACAAACCAACCATTCTTCCAAAATTGGCACAGTATGAACTGACTCTCCTTGACTGGATCGAAGCACACAAAGGATCGAGAAAATACGTTGCCATCGCAGGAAAATGCTGGCCGGCGTTCCAGACGCAGTTCGGTTTTGTTCCGTGCTATGTGAACAGCCGTCTGACCGGAAGAGGCATCCCGGTATCCTGTGAGGTGGATATCTATGGCGCACTGAGTGAATTTATCGGAACAATGGTAAGTAACGATGCTGTAACCCTGCTGGATATCAACAATACCGTACCTGCAGATATGTATGAAAGTGAAATCAAAGGAAAATATAATTATACACACAAAGATACATTTATGGGATTCCACTGTGGTAATACCACAACCGGAAAACTGACTTCCTGCTCCATGAAATATCAGCTGATCATGGCAAGATCCCTTCCGGAAGAAGTGACACAGGGAACACTGGAAGGAGATATCGTACCTGGAGATATTACATTCTTCCGTCTGCAGAGTACGGCTGACGGAAAACTGCGCGCTTATGTGGCAAACGGTGAAGTACTTCCGGTTGCTACCCGTTCCTTCGGCGGCATCGGTATCTTCGCGATTCCGGAGATGGGAAGATTCTATCGTCATGAGCTGATCGAAAAAGGCTATCCACATCACGGAGCCGTTGCATTCGGGCACTATGGAAAAGCACTGTTTGAAGTATTCAAATACATCGGCGTAACACCGGATGAGATCGGATACAACCATCCGAAGGGAGACCGATATCCGACAGAAAATCCTTTTGCATAAAATAAAAATAGATCAGATACAGGAGGAAAAAATGAAATATTATATTGGCGTAGACCTTGGAACATCTGCAGTAAAACTTCTGCTGATGGATCAGGAAGGACAGGTTGTCAATATCGTATCCAGAGAATATCCACTGTCGTTCCCGCATCCGGGCTGGTCAGAACAGAATCCGGAAGACTGGTGGGAACAGTCGAAAGAAGGAATCCGTGAACTGATCAGCAAGATCGACGCGGCAGAGGTGGCAGGTATCAGTCTTGGCGGACAGATGCATGGACTGGTTATTCTGGATGAGAAGGATCAGGTGATCCGCCCGGCGATTCTGTGGAACGACGGGCGAACCACAAAAGAAACCGATTATCTGAATCAGGTGATCGGAAAAGAAAAACTGTCTGAATATACGGCGAATATCGCATTTGCCGGATTTACCGCACCGAAGCTTCTGTGGGTAAAGGAAAATGAGCCGGAAAATTTTGCGAAGATTTGTAAAATTATGCTTCCGAAAGACTATCTGGCATACTGTCTGACCGGTGTACATTGTTGTGATTACTCCGATGCATCCGGTATGCTTCTGCTGGATGTGAAAAATAAATGCTGGTCAGAACAGATGATGGAAATCTGTGGCGTCAGCAGGGAACAGATGCCGGAACTTTTTGAAAGTTATGAAAAAGTGGGCACATTAAAACCGGAGGTGGCAAAAGAGCTGGGACTGCCGGAAACCTGTCTGGTGGCAGCTGGTGCCGGGGATAATGCTGCGGCAGCAGTGGGAACCGGTACAGTGGGAGATGGTCAGTGTAATGTGTCTCTGGGAACCAGCGGAACAATTTTTATTTCCAGTGAGAATTTCGGTGTGGATCCACACAATGCCCTGCATGCATTTGCCCATGCTGACGGACATTATCATCTGATGGGATGCATGCTGAGTGCGGCATCCTGCAATAAATGGTGGATGGATACCATTATTGGAACGAAAGATTACGAAAAAGAGCAGAAAGTGATAGAAAAGCTGGGAGAAAATCATGTATTCTTCTTACCGTATCTGATGGGAGAACGCTCTCCGCATAATGATCCGCAGGCGAGAGGAACCTTTATCGGCATGTCCATGGATACCACACGTGCGGATATGACACAGGCGGTTCTGGAAGGCGTGGCGTTTGCGATCCGTGATTCTTTTGAGATAGCAAAATCTCTGGGGATTCATATCGAGAGAACCAGGATTTGTGGCGGTGGAGCGAAGAGTCCACTGTGGAGGAAGATCATTGCCAATGTACTGAATATCAAAGTGGACCGGATCGCTTCCGAGGAAGGGCCTGCCCTTGGCGGTGCGATGCTTGCTGCAGTTGCGGATGGAACCTTTGCATCGGTGGAAGAGGCGGCTGCAAGGATCGTGAAAGTGGTGGAAACCGTAGAACCGGATCCGGAGATCGCAGAAAAATACGAGACACAGTATCGGAAATTTGTGCAGATCTATCCGACGGTGAAAGCGTTATTCCCGAAGCTTTCCTAGAGCGTGTCTGAAAAAGGCTTTTCGTGAGTTGGGGGCTTGCAGATTGCGGAAATGATTTTTCAGACATGCTCTAGATACAGAATAATACAGATAAAAGATTTCCGGAAAAATAAAAACAGACGACAGAACAGACATAATTTTTCCGAATAAAGATACAGACGAATGTACAGACAATAAAGTAATGGAAAAACGGGCAGGAAACTAGTTTCAGATAGTATTCCTGCCTGCTTTTACATTTGTGCTTTATACAGAAAACATATATAATAGAGATAACTGTGAAGGTGTGGAGCAGTTATTGATAAGAGTAATTATATACACATGGAGGTTTTTACAAATGAAATACGATTTTACAACAATCATGGATCGTCACGGTATGGATGCGATTGCGGTAGATGGTCTCAGTGAAGACGGACAGGGAAGTCCGGCGAAACCAAAAGAGGGATTTGATATTATTCCGATGTGGGTGGCGGATATGAATTTTGCGACAGTACCGACTGTACAGGAGGCAATTGCGGAGAGAGTAAAGCACCCGGCATTTGGATATTTTGATCCGCGGGAAGAGTATTTTCAGGAGATTATCGACTGGCAGACGAAACGAAACGGTGTAGAGGGACTGACTGCGGAGGCAATCGGGTATGAAAATGGTGTACTCGGCGGTGTTCTGTCTACATTACAGGCATTTGCAAGTCCGGGGGATGCAGTGCTTCTGCATAGCCCGACTTATATCGGATTTACCGGATGCATCGGAAATTATGGATATAAGATGGTTCACAGTCCGCTGAAAAAAGATGCGGAAGGAATCTGGAGGATGGATTATGAAGATATGGATGCGAAGATCAAAGAGCATCATATCCATGTGGCAGTCTTCTGTAATCCCCATAACCCGTGTGGACGGGTATGGGAACGCTGGGAGATTGAAAAAGCGATGGAAGTATACAAGGCCAATGACTGCGTGGTTATCTCCGATGAGATCTGGTCGGATCTGATCCTGGAAGGATATCATCATACGCCGGCACAGTCTGTCAGCGAGGATGCGAGAAACCGCACCGTGGCGATGTATGCGCCGAGCAAAACCTTTAACCTGGCAGGCCTGGTGGGAAGTTATCATATCATTTACAATTCCTATCTTCGTGACCGGGTGATGGCAGCCAGCAGTAAATCACACTATAATGCGATGAATGTACTTTCCATGTATGCACTGATCGGTGCATATAAACCGGAAGGCTATGAGTGGGTGGATGAACTGTGCCGGGTACTGAGCGGAAATGTTTCCTATGCCTGCGATTTCATCAAAGAACACTTTCCCGGTGTCACATTAAGCCGCCCGCAGGGAACCTATATGCTGTTCCTGGACTGTGAAGAATGGTGTAAGACACATGGAAAAACCATCGACGAGGTTCTCAAAGCCGGTTGGGATGTAGGTGTGGCATGGCAGGACGGTCGCCCGTTCTTTGCCCCGTACGGCATCCGCGTAAACCTGGCACTGCCACTCAGCAGAGTGCAGGAAGCTTTTGAACGGCTGAAAAAATATGTGTTTGTGGAAGAAAAATAAAATACCTTTTGCCTCCAACATCATAAAATGACGATGTCAAGAAAAAGTACTTGACACCCATAAAAGATTGTTGTATGATGTCCAAGGTGATGCACATGGATAAGCTTGCGAGACAGGCATTGTTATATGATTTTTATGGCGAACTGCTGACGGAGCATCAGCAGAATGTTTACGAAGATGTTGTGTTGAATGATTATTCGCTCAGCGAGGTGGCGCAGGATCAGGGAATCAGCCGGCAGGGGGTTCATGATCTGGTGAAGCGCAGTACCAGAATACTGGAAGAATATGAAGAAAAACTGCATCTGGTAGAAAAGTTCGTAGCGGTCCGCGAGAAGGTACATGAGATTCACGGACTGACACAACACTATGAGGAAAAAGATCTGAATCAGGTGATGAACCGGATCGAGACTTTATCCCACAGCATATTAGAGGAGTTATAATACATGGCATTTGAAAGTTTAACTGAAAAACTGCAGAATGTATTCAAAAACCTGAGAAGCAAAGGCCGTCTGACCGAGGCAGATGTAAAGGTAGCATTAAAAGAAGTTAAGATGGCACTTCTGGAAGCAGATGTCAGTTTTAAAGTGGTAAAACAGTTTATCAAAGCGGTACAGGAACGTGCGATCGGTCAGGATGTGATGAACGGACTGAATCCGGGGCAGATGGTGATCAAGATCGTAAACGATGAACTGGTATCTCTGATGGGAAGTGAGACCACGGAGATCGCGTTGCGCCCAGCAGGAGAGATTACTGTTATTATGATGGCAGGTCTTCAGGGTGCAGGTAAGACAACAACCACAGCAAAGATCGCCGGAAAGCTGAAAGCAAAAGGCAGAAAGCCATTGCTTGTAGCCTGTGATGTTTATCGTCCGGCAGCAATCACACAGCTGCAGATCAACGGTGAAAAACAGGGTGTGGAAGTTTTCTCGATGGGAGATAAACAGAACCCGGTAAACATCGCCAAAGCAGCGATTGAACATGCAAAGAATCAGAACTTTAACGTTGTGATCCTCGATACCGCCGGTCGTCTTCATGTAGATGAAGATATGATGCAGGAACTGATCCGGATCAAAGAAGAAGTCAACGTGGATCAGACCATTCTGGTAGTTGATGCGATGACCGGTCAGGATGCAGTCAATGTGGCAGAGTCCTTCAATCAGAAGGTGGGCATTGACGGCGTGATCTTAACAAAGATGGATGGTGATACCCGAGGCGGTGCGGCACTTTCTATCAAAGCAATCAGTGGAAAACCGATTCTGTATGTAGGTATGGGAGAGAAACTTTCCGATCTCGAACAGTTCTACCCGGATCGTATGGCTTCCCGTATCCTGGGAATGGGCGATGTGATGAGCCTGATTGAAAAAGCTCAGCAGAACATCGACGAGGACAAAGCCCGTGAGATGGAACAGAAGATCAAGAAAGCAACCTTTGGCTTTGACGATTATCTGGAGAGCATGAACCAGATGAAGAACATGGGCGGTATTTCCAGTGTATTGAACATGCTTCCCGGACTGGGAAACAAAGCAAAAGACATCGAGGGTATGATCGATGAGAAAGACATGGCGAGAAAAGAAGCCATCATCCTTTCCATGACTCCGAAAGAAAGAGCCAACCCGGATCTTTTGAACCCGTCCAGAAAGAAACGAATCGCTCAGGGCGCAGGTGTAGATATTGCGGAAGTCAACCGGATGGTCAAACAGTTTGATCAGACCAGAAAGATGATGAAACAGATGCCTGGCATGCTAGGTGGTAAAAGCGGTAAAAGAGGCGGCTTTAAGCTTCCCTTTTAAATAAACAAATAAAACTATAATAAACAAGGATAACCTTAAGGAGGAAATTAAAATGGCAGTAAAAATCAGACTGAGAAGAATGGGTCAGAAAAAAGCACCTTTCTATAGAATCATCGTTGCAGATTCCAGATCCCCAAGAGACGGAAGATTCATCGAAGAGATCGGAACATACGATCCTACTTGTGATCCGAGCGTATACAAAGTAGACGAAGAAGCAGCTAAAAAATGGCTGGCAAACGGTGCTCAGCCTACAGAAGTTGTAAGCAAAATCTTCAAATTAGCCGGTATCGAAAAATAATGCAGGACCGCCAGGGGCTGCTGAATTATGTTGTTGCTGTTCATGATTTGCTCTGAACAGTAATATCGTTTTTGCCTGATGCATTTCTCTGAGATGGAAATGCTCTGACAAATACGTGGAGGTGCGTGATGAAAGATTTAGTAGAAGTAATTGCAAAATCCCTCGTAGACCATCCGGAAGAAGTGGTAGTAAACCAGACTGAAGAGAGCAATGCGATTTTAGTAGAATTGAAGGTGGCACCTTCCGATATGGGCAAGGTGATTGGCCGTCAGGGACGCATCGCAAAGGCAATCCGAACTGTGGTAAAAGCTGCTTCCTCTAAATGTGATAAGAAGGTTGTAGTTGAAATTCTGCAATAGCTGAAAATATGAGGATATAGCCAATGGCTATATCCTTTTTCATTCATTTCCGCGGGTAACAAATATCGTTGGAAACAAAGAGGAGTAGAGATATGGAACAATTGCTGCAGGTTGGAGTAATCTCCAGCACTCACGGGATCCGGGGAGAAGTAAAAGTATTTCCTACTACAGACGATCCAGATCGGTTCAGAAAATTAAAACAGGTGATCCTGGATACCGGAAGAGAACAGAAAGGTCTGGAAATCGAAGGGGTAAAATTTTTCAAACAGTTTGTGATTCTGAAATTTAAAGGCATTGATAATATCAATGACATTGAAAAGTATAAAGGGAAGAGCCTGTATGTGACCAGAGAACATGCAGTGAAATTAAAAAAAGATGAGTATTTTATTGCAGATCTGATTGATATGCAGGTAGAACTTGAGGATGGTACAGCATTTGGTGTTCTGACAGATGTGATGCAGACAGGGGCAAATGATGTGTATTGTATCCGGACAGAAGAACATGGAGAGGTTCTGATCCCGGCAATCAAAGACTGCATCCTTGATGTGGATGTGGAAGCAGGAAAAATGAAAATTCATCTGTTGGATGGTCTGATCTGACCGTTTTTTGACGGGACAGATTCAGACAGGTATCCATGTTGATAAAAAGCAGCTGTGCAAACGGCTGTATGATTACAGGAAGGAAAGAGTATGCATTATCATGTACTTACATTGTTTCCCGAGATGATCGAACAGGGTATGGGAACCAGTATTATGGGCCGGGCTATGGAGCAGGGACTGATCCGGCTGACTGCAACGAACATCCGGGATTTTTCAACCAATAAACATATGAAAGTGGACGACTATCCATATGGCGGAGGAGCCGGCATGGTGATGCAGGCGGAACCTGTCTACGGAGCATGGAAACAGGTGACCGAATCCATCGGATATAAACCACGTGTGGTCTATCTGACACCGCAGGGAAAAGTATTTCAGCAGTCGATGGTGGAAGATTTTGCCAGAGAACAGGATCTTGTATTCTTGTGTGGACACTATGAAGGTATAGATGAGCGTGTGCTGGAAGAAGTGGTAACAGATTATGTGTCCATCGGTGATTATGTACTGACAGGCGGGGAACTTCCGGCACTGGTAATGATGGATGCAATTTCCCGTTTTGTGCCGGGAGTGTTGAACAATGAAGAATCCGCGGAATTTGATTCCTTCCATGACAATCTTCTGGAATATCCGCAGTACAGCCGTCCGGCAGAATGGATGGGGAAAAAAGTACCGGATGTGCTGCTTTCCGGTCATCATGCGAATATTGAAAAGTGGAGGAGAGAGCAGTCTATCCTGCGAACTCTTCAGAACCGTCCGGAACTTCTGGAAGATGCAGTACTGAGTAAAAAAGAAAAACAGTATCTGGAACAGCTGCGGAGAAATATGGCACAAGAGGATCCATCCCCCTGTGAAAAATAAAAAATCTGGTATTAGAGAAAATTCTTCTCACATATACTGAGTAGTAGTATAGGTGAGGAGGATTTTTCTATATGGAGCCATTTGCTGTCTACAAAGATATACAAGCCCGTACGAAGGGCCAATTCCTTCTGGGGGTGGTAGGACCGGTCCGGACGGGCAAATCCACATTTATCCGGCGGTTCATGGAACTTCTGGCACTTCCGGGAATGGAAGAACAGGATGCTGCAGAGGTGCGGGATCAGCTGCCGGTTTCCGGTTCAGGAAAAACAATTACAACAGTGGAACCCAAATTTATTCCCAGGGAAGCGGTGAATGTAAATCTGGGAGAAGAGATTCCGGTGAAGATCCGACTGATCGACTGCGTGGGATTTATGGTGCCTGAAGCTACAGGGGATATGGAGCAGGAAAAAGAACGAATGGTAAAAACCCCCTGGTATGAACAGGAGATTCCGTTTCATCAGGCGGCAGAGATTGGAACCAGAAAAGTGATCCAGGAACATTCTACCATCGGTCTCGTAGTAACCTGCGACGGTTCCTTCGGTGATATTCCGCGTAAAAATTTTGTGGATGGAGAAGAAAAGACAGTACAGGAACTCAAAAAACAGGGGAAACCATTTTTGATTCTTGTGAATTCGAAAAAGCCGTACGGGGAAGAGGCACAGAAGCTGGTAAGAGAACTGGAAGAAAAATATCAGGCAGCGGTACTCGGGGTAAACTGTGAACAACTTCGAAAAGAAGATGTGCTCCGGATCCTGGAAAAGATTCTTTATGAATTTCCGGTGCGTCAGATCGAATATTACATACCAAAATGGGTGGAACTGCTTCCGGTCACCCATTATCTGAAAGAAGATCTGTTGAAACAAATGAAAGAGAAGATGGGAACCATGGAATATATCCGTGATATCCGGCAGGAAAATCTGGAGATGGACAGTAACTATGTCAAATCAGTCACACTGGAAGAAATCAACCTTTCCAACGGCGTGGTAAAAGTTCGTATTCAGATCGAAGACCCCTATTATTATCAGGTGATGAGTGAGATGACCGGTGTGACGATAGAGAGCGAGTATCAGCTGATCCATACGCTGAAAGAGCTGGCGCAGATGAAACAGGAATATACAAAAGTCCAGCAGGCCATCGAATCCGTACGTGGAACAGGTTATGGTGTGGTGATCCCCGAGAAAAATGAGATCACACTGGAAGAACCGGTTGTGATCCGTCAGGGAAACAAATACGGTGTTAAGATCAAGTCGGTCAGTCCGTCCATCCATATGATCAAAGCGAATATTGAGACGGAGATTGCACCGATTGTAGGAAGCGAGGAACAGGCGCACGATCTGATCACATTCATCAAAGAAAATGAAAAAAATACTGATGATGGTATGTGGGAGACCAATATTTTCGGAAAATCCATCGAACAGCTGGTAGAAGACGGCATCCGTACCAAGATTGCTCAGATCAGTGAAGAAAGTCAGGTGAAGCTGCAGGATACGATGCAAAAGATTGTCAATGACAGCAAGGGCGGGTTGATCTGTATAATTATCTGAAAAAAGTGCTGAGGAAAATGTAAAGAAATTGACAAAGATTTGTAACAAAGTTATAATAAAAGCTGTGGCAAAGAAACCAGTACATTGTTTCTTGTATAATCGAGAAGAGTGCAATGCTTCAGACATAGAAGAAAATACAATAGAAGAAAGTACAATAGAAGGAAGTACATATGAAGAAAAAATACGTAAGCAGATTACTGGCAGGATGCCTTACAGTTACCATGCTGACACCGACCGGGGCACTGGCAAGTGTTCCGCAGCCGGTAGTGACACAGGAAGCATCCCAGGTGGCCGGGCAGGAGAACGAAACAGAAAACAAAGAACAGACAGAGGAATATGCAGCAGACAGTGCGGCAGAGGTACAGACAGACGAAACCGAAGCAGCAGAAAACAGAACAGCTGCAGATAAGAGCAGAGAACAGGCAGAACCGCAGACAGCACAGACCGGCGAACAGGCAGAACCGCAGACGACACAGACCGGTGAACAGGCGGCTGCAGAGGCAGAACCTCAGGCACAGGTACAGCCACGGGCTGTAGTGGATGTCAATCAGTGGATCCGGAATGGAAACCGCTGGTGGTACCGTCATGCAGACGGAAGCTATACCACCAATGGATGGGAAGTGATCAACGGAGCCTGGTATTACTTTGACGGAGCCGGCTGGATGGTAACCGGCTGGGTAAAACTGTCCGGAACCTGGTATTATCTGACGGGAAGCGGAGCGATGGCGACGGGCTGGAACCAGACCGGTGGAACCTGGTATTACATGAACACCAGTGGAGCGATGGTAACCGATACCTGGATCGGAAACAATTATGTAGACGGAAGCGGAGCCTGGATCCCGGGGAAAGTAAAAGCACAGGCCGGCTGGATACAGAGCGGAAGCCGCTGGTGGTATCGTCATGCAGACGGAAGCTATACCAGAAATAACTGGGAAATGATCAACGGAAGCTGGTATTATTTTGACGGAGCCGGCTGGATGGTAACCGGCTGGCTGAAGCTTGGAAACAACTGGTACTATCTGAATCCGGGTAATGGAGCTATGGTAACCGGCTGGTTACAGCTGGGAAGCACCTGGTATTATCTGAAACCGACCGCAAAGAACAGTGCAGAAAAAGTAGGTGAGAAAGCCTATAATTACTGGGTGGGAACAGCCGGGATCGGTGGTTATTACATTGATAAATACGGCAGAATGGTAGCCGGTAAAGATTACAGCCTCGGAAGTTATGTCTATACATTCGATGTCAACGGACTATGCACGAACCGGGAAAACCGTTATCTTCAGGTGACTGATGCGAATGGAAGAAAATACAATGTGGAAAAGAAAACATATCTTTCCGATCCTCAGGTGGGTGTGGATGTAACAGAGGACGAGTTCCTTGCGGCAGCTGTCTATGCAGAGTCGGCAGACCAGAAGCTCACCGGTATGACAGGTGTCGCGATGGTTATGTTAAACCGTATGCGGACCAATAAGACCAGCACGGCTCCATATCCATCAGAAGCGAAAAATATGATTTATCAGGCAACACAGTTTGAAGTGGCAAGAGACGGAGCACTGACAAAAAGCCTGAATCTCATCGTGAGCGGCAAAGGCGGTACAGCGATGGAAAATGCAAAAAAAGCTGTTGCGAACGCCAGAGCAATCTGTGATGCTTACGATAATAACAAGACCGATGAGCTGAGCGATGAAGTGAAAGGTATACTGGAAGAACTGAAGGTTCCGGAAGGTCATACTATGCTGGAATATCTGGGATTTATGACACCAAAAGCATTTGAGAATGCGAATCTGGATCCGGAAAAAACATATGCATTTACCTATAAGAATACGACATTCTACAGCACCTGGATCAAAAAATCCTGATACTATCCATCATTGACAGCCTACAGGAAAGAGTTTATAATATTGTCGTGAAAAATTTATCACATACAGTTGCAGGAAAACAGGTGAAATTCCTGTACAAGTCCGTTACCGTTAAAGTCGGAGTACTCTCTGTATGGTGAGGACTGTAAACATTTGCGGCAACCGAAGGATTACAGAATAGAAATGAGCAGGAAAACCGTTGTCTTTTTGACAACGGTTTTTTACTTTACAGGAAACTGCTTTCCTGCAAAGTAAAAAACGTTCCGCGAGGATGCGCACTGCGGCGTATAAGGTAGATGTCGCAAGCGACCGCGCAGGCGCGAGAATGTGCCAAGACACATTCTTTGTTCATGTATGCAGGCAACAAGACAAAGCAATAAGTAAACTGTGATTGGAAAAAATAATATGGATAAAAAAACACACCGCACCGGTCTGGAAGGGTATTATGCGGTAGATGAAAAAAACAGAAAACTTCGTTACGGTTATACAACCGGTTCCTGTGCGGCAGCTGCGGCGCAGGCGGCAACGAGGATGCTGCTGACCGGAGAAAAAGTAGAAGAGGTGGCTTTACAGACACCAAAAGGAATTTTACTGCATCTGCTGATCGAGGAGATTTCCATGGATGAGGGAAGGGTGCGCTGTGCCGTGCAGAAGGATGGCGGTGATGATCCGGATGTAACGACGGGAATCTATGTATATGCAAACGTTTCCCGCAGGGATGCACCACAGATTACTCTGGACGGAGGGATCGGCGTAGGAAGAGTGACCAGACCGGGTCTGTGGCAGGCAGTTGGCGAGGCGGCGATCAACAAGGTTCCAAGGCAGATGATCCTTGAAAATGTAGAGCAGGTCTGTAAAGAATATCACTACACCGGAGGTCTGGATGTGCAGATTGAGATTCCGGCAGGAGTGGAGCTTGCAAAAAAGACGTTTAATCCACGTCTGGGTATCGAAGGCGGAATCTCTGTTCTTGGAACAAGTGGCATCGTGATCCCGATGAGTGAGACAGCACTGGTGGCCAGCCTGCGGCTGGAGATGAAGATGCTGGTGGAAGGCGGCGGGTCTTATCTGGTGATTACACCGGGAAATTACGGTCAGGCTTTTTCAAAAGAACAGACAAGACTGGATCTTACCTATTCGATGAAATGTAGCAATTATGTGGGGGAGACCCTGGATATGGCAAGAGAGCTGGGAGTAAAGGGTATCTTGTTTATCTCCCATATCGGCAAATTTGTGAAAGTAGCCGGCGGAATCATGAATACCCATTCCCGCCAGGCAGACAGTCGAAGCGAACTGATGGCAGCGAATGCGATCCGCGCCGGCGCAGATCTGGAGACAGCAAAAGAGATTCTTGATACGATCACCACGGAGCAGAGTGTGGAGATTTTAAAACGAAAGGGTTATCTGGAAGCTACGATGAAAGAAATCAGTGATCGGGTAGAATTCTATCTGAATAAAAGGGCAGGCGAACAGCTGGAAGTGGGAACTATCTTATTTTCCAATGTATATGGAAAGCTGGCAGAAACCTCGAAGGTTCCGGAACTCGCCCGAAAAATCATGAAGCAGGCAGAAAAAAAAGCACAGGATCAATGTGCAGATAAAGAACAGAAACCAAATCAACAGAAAAACGAGGAGAAAAAACTATGAGTGGAATATTATATGGACTTGGAGTGGGACCGGGAGATCCGGAACTGCTGACACTGAAAGCCCTTCGTCTGATCCGCGAGAATCCTGTGATCGCAGTACCGGGCAACGATATAAAAGCCAGTGTCGCTTATCAGATCGTAAAAGGAGCATATCCAAAACTGGATGAAAAAGAACTGATTCCGGTGGCTATGCCGATGACAAAAGACAGGGCAGTACTGGAAGACAATCATAATAAGGCTGCAGATGCAGTGGAATCTTATCTGAAACAGGGAAAAAATGTGGTGTTTTTGACACTGGGAGATCCTACTATATATTCCACTTATCTGTATGTACATAAACGTATCCTGGAACGCGGTTATCAGGCTGAAATCGTGAGCGGGATCACTTCTTTCTGTGCAGTGGCGGCCCGTCTTAATATGGGTCTGGCGGAGATGGCAGAACCGCTCCATGTGATTCCGGCGACCTATAAAGCAGAAGAAATGGATGATCTTTTAAAACTGCCTGGAACCAAAGTGCTGATGAAAAGCGGCAAACGCCTGAAAAAAGTAAGAGACAGCATTTTAAGAAGCGGACAGAATGCCGTAATGATTGAAAACTGTGGCATGCCGGAGGAAAAAATCTATGCATCGGCCAAAGAGATACCGGAAGAAGCAGGATATTATACCCTTCTGGTCGTAAAAGATAAAAAATAAGAGAAAATAAGAGTGCCTGACGCCAGGGACAAGAGAGGAGAAAACATATGGTACATTTCGTAGGAGCAGGTTCCGGTGCACCGGATCTGATCACACTGAGAGGAAAAAGATTTCTGGAAGAAGCAGACGTAGTGATCTATGCAGGCTCACTGGTCAATCCACAGCTTCTTGAATACACGAAAGAAAACTGTGAGATCTATAATAGTGCGAAGATGACACTGGAAGAAGTTCTGGATGTGATCTTTGCAGCGGAAGAAAAGGGGCTGACAACGGTACGTCTCCATACCGGAGATCCTTCTTTGTATGGTGCGATCCGGGAGCAGATGGATGTTCTGGAAGAAAAGAATATTGCATTTGATTATTGCCCGGGTGTCAGCAGCTTCTGTGGTGCGGCATCCGCGCTGAACCTGGAATACACACTGCCGGATGTATCACAGAGCGTGATCATAACCCGAATGGAAGGAAGAACTCCGGTACCGGAAAAAGAGAGCATCCAGTCCTTTGCGGCCCATCAGGCAACGATGGTTGTCTTTTTAAGTACAGGCATGTTAGAAGAACTGAGCAGAAGACTGATCGAGGGTGGTTACACCGCCGATACTCCGGCAGCGATTGTATACAAAGCGACCTGGGAAGATCAGAAAACATTCGTCTGTACAGTAGGAACGCTGGCACAGACAGCAAAAGATAACAATATTACAAAGACCGCACTGATGATCATCGGTGATGTGGTGGCTCACAGCCACTATGACCGGTCAGAACTGTATAATCCGGCATTCACCACAGAGTTTCGGGAAGCAACAAAATAAGATGAAAAAGACAGGAATCATCGCATTCACAGAACATGGCTGTGTCCTTGGAGAAAAACTTCTGAGAGATCTGCAAAAGCAGGATCAGGAGGTGTATGGCTTTGTGAAAAGTAAATATGTAGAGCTTCCTGAAAAACATCCTTTTCGGAAAGTGAAAGGGACCCTGAGAGAATGGGCAGAAGAATGGATCCCCCGACTGGACGGAATCATTTTTTTCAGTGCCACCGGGATCGCTGTGAGAACCATCGCTCCTTTCGTGGTAAGTAAGAAAACAGACCCGGCGGTTGTGGTGATCGACGAACAGGGCAGCTATGCGATCTCTCTTCTCTCCGGTCATCTCGGCGGAGCAAACGAACTGACGGAATTCGCTGCAGAAAGCATCGGAGCGCAACCCGTGATCACCACAGGGACAGACGTAAACCACACTTTTGCGGTGGATGTCTTCGCCCGGAAAAACAATCTGGTGATTTCTGATATGGAGCTGGCAAAAGAGATGGCGGCGTTGCTGATCCGGGGAAAAACTATTGCCTGGGGAGCCGGAGAAGGATTCGTCTTTCCGAAAGAACAGACCATTCCGGCACAGCTGCGATTCCGGAAGACGGAAAGCCCGGATGGGAAACAGGGAACTTTATGGTTTGCAATCCCGCAAAGTGACAGAGAACAGGAAGAAGCCCTGGGAACAGAGCAGACTCGGATGCTTCATCTGTATCCGAAAAATGTATATCTTGGGGTGGGTTGCAGGAAAAACACACCGGAAGAAAAGATCGAAACACAGATTCAGAAGTATCTGTCAGAACATGGAATAGCTGCAGAACAGATTATCCTGGCAGCCAGCATCGATCTGAAAAAAGAAGAGCCGGGACTGCTGGCGTTCTGTGAAAAATATCACCTTCCTTTTGTGACTTATCGTGGAGAAGAACTTGAAAAAGCAAAAGGTACCTTTACGCCATCTGCATTTGTCAGCAAGATCACCGGTGTGGACAATGTATGCGAACGAAGTGCCAGCCTTGCCTGCGATGGCGGAACATTTATCATGAGAAAACAGGCCGCAGAGGGAGTGACCGCTGCGTGTACAATAAAGAAATGGAGTGTGAGCTTTGAATAAATTATATGTAATCGGTATCGGACCGGGAGAATACGAACAGATGACACTGAAGGCAATTCATGCAATGGAAAAAAGTGAGGTAATTATCGGCTATACAGTATATGTAGATCTGGTAAAAGAACATTTTCCGGGGAAAGAATTCCTGACCACTCCCATGAAAAAAGAGGTGGATCGTTGTGTGATGGCTTTTGAAGAAGCAAAAAAGGGAAAAGTAGTTTCCATGATCTGCAGCGGAGATGCCGGTGTATACGGTATGTCCGGACTGATGTATGAGGTCGGTGTCAACTATCCGGAAGTAGAACTGGAGATTATTCCCGGTGTAACAGCAGCGACCGGCGGTGCGGCAGTACTGGGTGCTCCACTGATCCACGATTTCTGTCTGATCAGTCTGAGTGATCTGCTGACACCGTGGGAGAAGATTGAGGCACGTCTGCTGGCAGCTGCAGAGGCTGATTTTGTTGTGTGTCTGTATAACCCGTCCAGCAGGAAGCGAAGCGATTATCTGCAGAAAGCCTGCGATCTGATGATGCAGTACAAGAGCCCGGAGACCGTATGCGGTATCGTAAGCTACATCGGAAGAGACGGGGAACATTATGAAGTGATGGATCTGAAAACCCTGCGGGATACGAAGGTAGACATGTTTACGACCGTATGGGTGGGCAATTCACAGACCAAAGAGATTAACGGTAAGATGGTAACACCGAGGGGATATCGAAATGTATAAAGTTCTGCTGTTCGGCGGTACGGTGGAAGGACGCACCGTGGCCGAATATTTGAATGAAAATAAAATACCTTCCATGGTATGTGTCGCTACGGAATACGGAGAAAGTCTGTTGCCGCAGGGTGAATATCTGGAATTATCCCACGAACGTCTGGATGAAAAGCAGATGGAAGGGCGGATGTTACAGATGGAGAACGGGCTGGTCATCGATGCGACTCATCCGTATGCCCAGGTAGTGACGGAAAATATTGAGACCGCCTGCGAACGTACCGGAACTGCCTATCTGCGGGTGGTGCGTCAGGAAAGCCGGCGTCTTGAAGAAGAAGAAACCATTACATATGTAAAAAGCATCCGGGAAGCGGTGGAATATCTGGAAAAAACCAGTGGAAATATTCTGGTTACCACCGGGAGCAAAGAACTGTCTGCCTATACGGCACTGACCGATTATCAGGAAAGAATCTATGCCAGAGTGCTTTCTCTGGTGGAAGTTGTCTCTTCCTGCGCAAAACTTGGCATCGAAGGGAAACATCTGCTGTGCATGCAGGGACCTTTTTCTCGGGAAATGAATATCGCACTGATCCATCAGTTTGATATCGCATGGATGGTAAGTAAAGAATCGGGAAGAGCCGGAGGATTCCTGGAAAAATATCAGGCGGCAAAAGAAACCGGCTGCCGGATGATTGTCATCGGACGACCGAAGGAAGAACAGGGCATGGAACTGGAGAAATGTATCGAGTATCTGAATCGCCGGTTTCTCCCGAAAGAAAATGTTGCAAATGATGCAAAAATCGAAATTGTCAATACTGATACAGAAAATGTAGAAAATATAGAGAATCCCGGCAGCGGGCAGGAAAAGGTTGCGCAGGAACCTGTCATGCAGGAAGCAGCAACGCAAAATACAGAAGCGGTAACCGAAGGAGAAGAAACTGAGGATATCCTTCGGGGGCAAAAGGTATCTCTTGTGGGAATCGGTATGGGAACTGCAGATACTCTGACACAGGAAGGAAAACAGGCACTGGAGTGTGCGGATCTTCTGATCGGAGCAGCACGGATGGTGGATCATATCCGGAAACCGGGCCAGGAAGTCTGGATCGGATACAAACCGGAAGAAATCTGTGCCTATATTGCGGCTCATCCGGAGCACAGAAACGTGGCGATTGCCCTCTCAGGGGACGTCGGATTCTACAGCGGAGCCAAAAAACTCCTGGAGACACTGCACCGGGAACTGCCGATGGTACAGAAAAAAGTGTACTGTGGCATATCTTCTATGATTTATTTCTGCGCAAAACTGGAAACACCGTGGGAAGATGTTCATCCGGTCAGTCTTCATGGAAGAGAGTGCAATCTGCCCGGACTTCTGCGTATATACGGAAAGATTTTTGCTATTGTGGGAACGACAGACGGCATCGCAAAATTGTGTCAGAAGCTGCAGCGCTACGGCATGGGTGATGTGCGGGTAGAGGTAGGCGAACGGCTTTCCTACCCGGAAGAAAAGATCACCCGGGGATATGCCTGGCAGCTGACAGAACTTGAGACGGACAGTCTCAGTGTCGTGTTATTTACCAGAGAGGGAAAAGAAGCCATCGTGACACACGGGATCCCGGATGAAGCATTTATCCGGGGAAAAGTGCCGATGACGAAAGAGGAAGTGCGAGGCATCTCCCTGTCAAAATTACAGCTGACACGGAATTCGATTGTTTACGATGTGGGAGCCGGAACCGGTTCTGTATCCGTAGAGATGGCTATGCAGGCGGTAGAAGGCCGGGTATATGCGATCGAGAAAAAACCGGAGGCTGTGGAACTGTTATATAAAAACAAAGAAAAGTTTGCAGCAGATAATCTTGAGATTGTCGAAGGACTGGCACCGGAAGTCTGCGTGGATCTGCCGGTACCGACCCATGCTTTTATCGGAGGCTCCTCCGGTAACATGAAAGACATCCTTAAACTGCTGCTTTCAAAGAATCCCGGGATCCGTGTGGTGATCAACTGCATCGCTCTCGAATCCGTGGGAGAGGCCATGAACTGTCTGAATGTTTTGCCATTTGAGCAGGTGGATATCGCACAGGTGCAGGTAGCAAAAGGCAAAAAAGCGGGATCTTATCATCTGATGATGGGACAGAATCCGGTCTATGTGATCTCCTGCCGGGGAAAGGAAGAAACAAATGAATAACAAACGCAAAGTGCCGCGAATCCTTCTCGGGGCAGCCGCGAGCGGAAGCGGAAAGACACTGCTCACCTGCGGACTGCTGCAGGCATTAAAAAACAGAAACCTGCAGGTTGCTTCTTTCAAGTGTGGACCGGATTATATTGACCCGATGTTTCACAGCCGTGTGATCGGAACAAAAAGCAGGAACCTGGACAGCTTTTTTGCGAAGGAAGATACCCTGCGGTATCTTCTGGAGAAAAATGCAAGAGACTGTGAGATTTCTGTGATTGAAGGCGTGATGGGTTACTATGACGGACTTGCGGGGATCTCTCCGAAAGCCAGTGCCTATGATGTGGCAAGAATCACAAACACACCCGCGGTGCTAATCGTAAATGCAAAGGGAATGAGTCTGTCTGCGGCAGCTTTTGTCAAGGGCTTTATGGAATACAGAGAAGACAGTCAGATCCGTGGTGTGATTCTGAATCAGATATCCCCAATGATGTATCCGCGGTTAAAGCAGATCATCGAAGAAACCCTGCCGGTGAAAGTGTACGGGTATGTTCCGGTGGTGAAGGACTGCGTGCTGGAAAGCCGTCATCTGGGTCTGGTGATGCCGGAAGAAATCGCAGATTTGCATGATAAACTGATGAAACTGGCAGAGATCCTGGAAAGATCCGTGGATATTGACGGACTTCTGGAACTGGCAGATGGTGCAGAGGAACTTCCTGTTCAGGAACCACTGACCGGCTATCATACAAAAAGAAGCGTAAGGATCGCTCTGGCGAAGGATGAAGCGTTCTGCTTTTTCTATCAGGACAATCTGGAGCTTCTGGAGGAAATGGGTGCGCAGCTGATTCCCTTTTCTCCCATTCATGATGAAAAACTCCCGGAAAATATAGACGGAATGCTTTTTCATGGCGGATATCCGGAGCTATATGCAAAAGCACTGAGTGAGAATAAAAAAATGCTTACTTCTGTCCGTGAAGCGGTACAGGCAGGTATTCCCTATATGGCAGAATGTGGTGGTTTTATGTATCTGCATCAGGAGATGGAGGACATGGAAGGACACAGCTGGCCAATGGCCGGTGTTATTCCCGGCAAATCCTGGCGTACGCCCCGGCTTACCAGATTCGGTTATATTACCCTGGAAGACGGAACGTGTTTCGGGAAGAATGTGGGAGGAATCCGGGCCCATGAATTTCATTATTTTGATTCGGATAACTGCGGAGAAAGCTATACGGCCAGGAAACCATTGAGCAGTCGGTCATGGAACTGTATACACAGTGACAGACAGGGAATGAGCGGATTTCCGCATATGTATTATTACAGCAATCTGCAGGTGCCGGAACAGTTCTTACGCACCTGTGAGGAAAGGAAGGCATAAGTATGACGTTAGAGGAAACACTGGAGAAGATACATCCGGCAGATGAGACAGCCATGGAAGCGGCCCTGGCACACTGGAACAATATTGCCATGCCGCTTCATAGTCTGGGACGGCTGCAGGATACGGTCGTTCGTATCGCCGGTATGACAGGGAATGCCAGAGTGGACCTGAAGAAAAAAGCTCTGGTGGTCATGTGCGCCGATAACGGTGTAGTGGAAGAAGGTGTGACACAGAGCGGGCAGGAAGTGACCAAAATCGTAGCCGAAAATTTTCTGAAAGAAAAGGCTACAGCAAGTATCCTCTGTAAAAAAGCAGGTGCAGATATCTTCCCGGTGGACATCGGGATTGCCACGGACAGCACGATTCTTCAGCATAAAGTGATGTACGGAACAAAAAATATGGCGAAAGAGCCTGCCATGACAAGAGAACAGGCTGTTCAGGCACTCGAAGTCGGCATCCATATGGTGGAAGAACTCAAAGAAAAAGGGTATGGAATCATAGCAACCGGTGAGATGGGGATCGGCAATACAACGACCAGCAGTGCAGTGACTGCCGTTTTACTGGAACAGGATCCGGCAAAGGTAACCGGACGCGGTGCAGGACTTTCCGGTACAGGACTGAAAAAGAAGATTTCTGTGATCAGAGATGCGATTGCCTTGCATAAACCGAAGAAAGAAGATCCGATCGATGTGCTCGCGAAAGTAGGAGGACTCGATATCGCCGGTATGGCAGGGGTATTCTTAGGCGGAGCAGCCTGTCGGATCCCGGTGGTTGCCGATGGATTCATCTCCTGTGTGGCTGCATTGTGTGCGATCCGGATCTGTCCGGCAGTGAAAGATTATGTAATCACATCACACAAATCAAAAGAACCGGCAACGATGATGATCCTGGAGGCGCTGGATATTCCGGTATTTTTAGACTGTGATATGTGTCTGGGTGAGGGAACCGGAGCGGTAACGATTTATCCGATCCTTGATATGGCGCTGGCGGTATATGGAGGCATGTGCACGTTTTCCGATAATCAGATGGAAAATTATGTGCCACTGGTGTAAGAAGAGAAAGAGAAGGAAATCAGAGATGTTTCATGTAGTAACAGGAGGAAGCGGCAGCGGAAAATCTGCATTTGCGGAACAGTGTATCCTGGATTGTCAGGGAAACAAAAGAATCTATATTGCGACGATGTACCCGTTTGATGAAGAAAGCCACCGGAGGATCGCGAGACATCGCGCCATGCGGGCAGAGAAAAAGTTTACGACGATTGAGCGTTATACGGATCTGGAGCATCTTACGATACCGAAGGGGGCAGATGTACTGCTGGAGTGCATGTCGAATCTGACGGCAAATGAGATCTATCAGGAAGGCGGAGCCGGGGACAATACTGTGAAGGCGATCCTGAATGGAATCCACCATCTGCTGGAGCAGGCAGGAAATCTGGTGGTAGTGACGAACGAGGTCTTTTCCGACGTCATCACCTACGATCCGGAGACAGAAAAATATCTGGAAAAACTTGGTGCGATCAACTGTCAGATGGCGCAGATCGCAGATACAGTCACAGAGGTTGTCTACGGAATTCCGGTTTTTCATAAAAAGACAGGCGAGGAGAGAAAAAATGAAGAAATTTTATCATAGTTTTCTGATTGCATTTTCCATGTATTCGAAAATCCCGATGCCCCAGTGTGAATGGAATGAAGAAAATATGGCATATGCCATGTGCTTTTTCCCATGGATCGGTGTTGCCATCGGCGGAGTAACCTGGCTGTGGGGGACGTTCGGAACGTATCTTGGGCTTTCCTCAGCCTTTTATACTGTGATCCTGACATTGATCCCATGGTTTCTTACCGGAGGGATCCACCTGGACGGATTGTTGGATACGGCAGATGCGATGAGTTCATGGCAGGAACGTGAGCGCCGGCTGGAGATCCTGAAGGATTCTAATTCCGGAGCATTTGCGGTGATTACCTGTGTGGTTTACTTTATGTTTTATTATGGTGTATACAGCCAGATCAGTGCCCGCGCCCTGGCGATGATCCCCTTTACATTTTGTCTGTCCCGGACATTAAGCGGGCTGGCGATCGTGACATTTCCGAAGGCAAAAAAGACCGGATCGGTTTCTGCTATGGCACGCGGGGCGAAGGATAGGCAGGTAAAAGCCACTATGTGTGTGTATCTGCTGATACTGCTGGCCGGGATGCTGCTGGTGGACTGGAAACTGGGTCTTCTGGTTTATGGAATAGCGATTCTGGTTTATGCCCTTTATTATCGGAATGCGATGAAGTATTTCGGAGGAACGACCGGGGACCTGGCGGGGTGCTTTTTGTCGCTGTGTGAGGTGTTTATGGCTTGCGGGGCAGTGCTTGGTGCGCTTTGGCTTTAAACGATGAGCAATCGACCGAATCCACCACAACCTACCCAACAAACTTATCATTAAAAAGGAGAACCAACAATGATATTAATAATCGGCGGTGCTTACCAGGGCAAACAATCTTACGCATCAAAAACATACAACCTGACCGATCCCGACTGGAAAGACGGTCAGACCTGCACGATAGAAGATCTGAAAACAGCAAAAGCAGTCCATCATTTCCACTCCTTTATCCGCAGAGAACTGGACGAAGGAGGATCAGTCCGGGATCTTGCAGAAATAATATGGAAAGAAAATCCTGATCTGATCATTGTAACGGATGAAGTAGGCTACGGAATCGTCCCGATGGACGCGAAAGACCGGGAATGGAGAGAAGCATGCGGTCGGGTATGTACAAAACTTGCGGCACATGCAGCTCAGGTAGTGCGTGTCTGCTGTGGGATCGGAACACAGCTCAAGTGAGAAAAGGAGAAAACAGATGAGAATATATCTGATCCGGCATGGGAAAACACCCGGGAATCAGCTGAATCGCTATATCGGGATCACCGATGAACCGGTTCTGGAAGAGGATCAGGAACAGCTGAAAAAACAGAACTATCCGAAAGCAGAAAGACTTTTTGTAAGTCCCCTGCTTCGCTGCCGTCAGACAGCGGCCTGTATCTATCCGGGCCAGGAGCAGCAGGTGATTCAGAACCTGAGAGAGTGTGATTTCGGAAGATTCGAAAACAAAAACTGGAAGGAAATGACCGGTGATGCCGAGTATCAGGCGTGGGTGGACAGCAATGCAACCCTGCCCTTCCCGGGAGGGGAAGATCCACAGGAATTTCGGGACAGGGCCTGTCAGGGATTCCTGGAAGGATTGAAGCTCTGCGCGGAAGATGGAACAGAATCCGCTGCTTTTGTCGTCCATGGTGGCATTATCATGGCAGTGCTGGAACGATTCGCAGATAGAAAAAAAGCCTTTTATGAATGGCATGTGGGCAACGGAGAAGGATATGAAGCAGAAACAGATCCGGCCGCGTGGAGCGATGCGTCAGGACAGCAGCCGGTGCTGCGTGTGGTAAATCCGATACAAATGACAAAACAACAGTAGTGTAGATAATAAGAACAGAAATAGAAAAGGCGTAACTGCAAAAAAGCAGATGGTTACAGAAAGAGGAAGAAAAGATGAAGTGGACATTACTTGCAGTAGTACTGGGATTCCTTATGGATCTGTGTTTTGGGGATCCCAGATGGCTGTATCATCCGGTGCGTATCATCGGGCATGGGATTACATTTTTAGAGAAGATCCTGCGGAAGATATTTCCGAAAACAAAAACAGGAGAACGGATCGCCGGAGGATTGCTGGTGGTGGGAATCGTGGCGGCTTCGTCTTTTGTCCCATGGCTGATCCTGCATCTGGCGTATGGATTGCGCACCTGGCTTGGGGTGGCGCTGGAGAGCTTTATGTGCTACCAGCTGCTGGCGGCAAGATCCCTTCGTGACGAGAGTAAAAAAGTCTACGATGCGCTGCAGACCGGAGATATTGAAAAAAGCCGTTATGCTGTATCGATGATCGTGGGACGTGACACGCAGAATCTGACCGAAGAAGGTGTAACCAAAGCAGCAGTTGAAACCGTTGCAGAGAATACTTCCGACGGTATCATTGCCCCGCTGTTTTACATGATGATCGGCGGCGCAGTGCTGGGATTTGCCTATAAAAGTGTGAATACCATGGACTCCATGGTGGGTTATGTGAACGACAGGTACCGGTATTTTGGAACAGCGGCGGCAAAACTGGATGATGTGTTGAATTATATTCCGGCAAGACTTTCCGCCTGGCTGATGATCGCAGGAGCCTGGCTGATCGGTATGGATGGAAAAAATGCAAAGAAAATCTATCTTCGCGACCGAAGAAAACACGCTAGCCCGAACTCTGCGCAGACAGAAGCTGTGATGGCCGGTGCACTGGATATCCAGTTGGCAGGAGATGCCTGGTATTTTGGAGAACTGCATAAAAAACCATATATCGGTGATCCGATCCGGAAAGTAGAGATTGAGGATATCATAAGATCTCACAAACTGATGTATGCAGGAACGGTACTGTCACTTGTGATATTTGGACTGGTGCGTGTTCTGGTCTGCGTATTTATATAAATATACCGTAACTGCGGTGATGGCATTTTGACATAAACATGCCAAAACGATTCGCAGAATGCTACCTACTGAATAGTTACAATTGTACCAATAAAAGAAAAAACAGATACAAAAAGGAGAAACAACGGACTCATGAAAGAATACATACATGGCGGAGATATCTACCGCCACCCGGATGTGCTGGATTATTCAGCGAATATCAATCCGCTTGGAACACCGCCCGGGGTCATCCGGGCGGCAAAAGACAGCATGGAACGGGTTTGCCATTATCCGGATGCCTGTCAGGAAAAGCTGAAGCAGGCGCTGGCGGAATATGAACAGGTTCCGGTGGAATGGCTGATCTGTGGAAACGGGGCGGCAGAACTGATCTTTGCACTGGTGCAGGCGGTAAAGCCGAAAAGAGCGCTGGTACTGGCACCTACCTTTGCAGAATATGCCCAGGCACTGGAAGCTGTGGGATGTGAGGTGAACAGAGAGATCCTGAAAAAAGAAGATGGATTTACTTTGCAGGACAGGATTCTGGACAGACTGCAAAAAGAAGATCTGCAAATGGTTTTTCTGTGTAACCCAAACAACCCGACCGGTATTCTGATGGATCCGAAACTTCTTCGAAAGATTGTAACCCTCTGCGAAAAACGACAGATCTATCTGGTGGTGGATGAATGTTTTCTTGATTTTGTTCCGGAACCGGAAGTACATACCTTAAAAGGTGAACTGAAAGGAAAGAAGTATCTGTTTCTTCTGAAAGCATTTACCAAACGATATGCGATGGCAGGATTACGACTGGGCTATGGAATTACGTCCGGCGAAACACTGATGACGCAGATCGAAGCTCAGCTGCAGCCGTGGAATGTATCCACACCGGCGCAGGAAGCCGGAACTGCGGCGCTGAGAGAGACAGCTTATGTGGAGAAGGCGAGAACACTGATCTTTCAGGAACGGCAATTCCTGCGGGAGGGACTGATGAAAATGGGATATCCGGTGCTGGACTCCCAGGCAAATTATCTGTTTTTTGAGGGAGAGCCTGATCTGTATGAAAAACTTCTGCAGGAAGGTGTGATGATCCGGGACTGCAGCAATTATCCAGGACTCTGGAAAGGATGTTACCGGATCTCAGTGAAGCTGCATACAGAAAACGAACAATTATTAGAAAAGATTCGGAAAGTGAGGAGATAAATCATGGCAAAAGCAATTATGATACAGGGAACCATGTCCAACGCAGGAAAGAGCCTGCTGGCAGCCGGACTGTGCCGGATCTTTAAACAGGATGGCTATCGGGTGGCACCGTTTAAATCACAGAATATGGCACTGAATTCCTTTATCACAGAAGAAGGACTGGAGATGGGACGGGCACAGGTGATGCAGGCGGAAGCGGCAGGCATCAGGCCGTCTGTTCTGATGAATCCGATCCTGTTAAAGCCCACTAATGATGTGGGCAGCCAGGTGATCGTAAATGGTGAAGTCCTTGGAAATATGAGTGCACGGGATTATTTCGCATACAAAAAGAAATTGATCCCGGATATTATGAAGGCCTATGATACGCTGGCAGCAGAAAACGATATCATTGTCATTGAAGGCGCGGGAAGTCCGGCGGAGATTAACTTAAAGCAGGATGATATCGTCAATATGGGTATGGCAAAGCTTGCAAAAGCACCGGTGCTTCTGGTCGGAGATATCGACCGCGGCGGTGTATTTGCCCAGCTGATCGGTACGGTGATGCTTCTGGAAGATGAGGAAAAAGAGATGGTAAAGGGTCTGATCATCAACAAATTCCGAGGGGACAAAACCATTCTTGATCCCGGTGTGGAGATGCTGGAAGAACGAAGCGGCATCCCGGTAGTTGGCGTGGCACCGTACCTGCAGATCGAGGTGGAAGACGAAGACAGTCTGACGGAGCGGTTTGACAGTCAGCAGGAGGTGGGACAGATCGATATCGCGGTGATCCGGGTTCCACGGATCTCTAACTTTACAGATTTTAATCCATTTGAAAATATTCCGGGTGTGTCTCTTCGATATGTAAAGCATATCCATGAACTGAAGCATCCGGATATGGTGATTCTCCCGGGAACAAAGAATACTATGGGAGACCTGCAGTGGATGCGGGAGAGCGGCATGGAGGCGGCAGTCCTCAAACTGGCAGCAGCAGGAACAGTGATCTTCGGTGTCTGCGGCGGCTACCAGATGTTAGGGGAAACACTTTCCGATCCGGACGGTGTGGAAGCGGGCGGAACCATGAAAGGGATGGGACTGCTTCCGATGGATACCGTATTTGCAGACGGAAAGACCAGAACCAGAGTCAGTGGTATATTCGGACAGGTAGAGGGCGAACTTTCCCAGCTTTCCGGCGTGGAGCTGGAAGGGTATGAGATTCATATGGGTGTGACGACTTTACATGAAGGGGCATCCCCGCTGACAACGATCCGGGATCATGCAAAGACCACAGAGGAAAAACAGGATGGTGCGTATACCTCCCGTGTCTATGGCACCTATGTTCACGGTGTATTTGACAAAGAAGGTGTGGCGGAGGCTGTGATCCGGGCACTGGGGAAAAAGAAGGGAATTGATACCTCAGAGATGAAAGGTGTGGATTTTCAGACATTCAAAGAGACACAGTACGATATTCTGGCAGCAGCGCTGCGGGAACATCTGGATATGAAGGCAATATATGAGATTCTGGAAGCAGGGGTATAAGTTATGAAAATAGAACTGGAAAATGTAAAACCAAGAGATATTGAACGCAGAAGCTTTGAGATCATCACGGAAGAACTGGGCGACCGGAAACTGGACCCGGACAAAGAACTGATCATCAAACGCTGTATCCATACAAGTGCAGACTTTGAATATGCGGACAGTCTGTGTTTTTCTGACAATGTTGTGGCAAAAGCCATGGATGCGATCCGCCAGGGTGCCTGTATCGTTACGGATACCCAGATGGGCAGATCCGGCATCAACAAACGTGCCCTCGCCCGTTACGGCGGAGAGGTTTACTGCTTCATGTCCGACGAGGATGTGGCAGCCACAGCGAAGGCAAATGGAACCACAAGAGCCACCGCAAGCATGGATAAGGCAGCACAGCTGGACAAACCACTGATCTTTGCAATCGGTAACGCTCCGACTGCTCTGGTACGTCTCTACGAACTGATCGAAGAGGGAAAACTGAATCCGGCACTCATTATCGGTGTCCCGGTAGGATTCGTCAACGTGGTACAGTCCAAAGAACTGATCATGAAAGCGGATGTCCCATATATCGTGGCACGGGGAAGAAAAGGCGGAAGCAATATCGCAGCGTGCATTTGCAATGCGTTGCTGTATATGATCGATGATCGGAGAGATTAGACGATAACAGAAAAATACAGAAATGTGCTTGTATAAAATACCATATGTGTGATAAAATATTATGCAAGGAAAGCACCCATGACAGGGTGAGGTAGCCTCCCGAGGTTATGCTACCGAAAATAAAAAAGCCTATCCTGTCTGAGCCACAGGATAGGCCGCGTCCTTGAGGACATAATTTAAAGTCTAAACTCGGAGCATCCACCATTGGAGTGGGTGCTTTCTGTTACATAACAAATCAATAATTGATCCAATGAATCAGTTTTGATTTAATTAAATACTATCACTTTGTATCAAAGAATTCAAGTGTTTTATATGTGAAAGATTGAAATAAAATATGATGAGGTTACTGGGCACGGAGTGAACAGTAACGATAGTGAGGGACAGGCGATAAAGAATATGAAACAAGAGCTACAAAGAAAAACAATAAACCAATTCCCATACGGCGAAGCCCACATGCACATTTTCATGAACGGCACAGACTATAAAAAAGCCGTAGCCGACCAGAATAATGGTGTCTGCGACCGGGTGATCCACGCGCATCTTGCGGAATACCGGAAGCGCGGAATCACCTGGCTGCGGGAAGGCGGGGATATCTACGGAACATCAAAACGGACGATGGAACTGGCACCTGCCTATGGGATCACCTACCGGACACCGATCTTTGCCATTCACAAAAAGGGGCACTACGGAGCGATCGTGGGAAGAGGTTACGAAACCATGCAGGAGTACAGGAAATTGATCGGGGATCTGCGCCGGCAGGGCGGACACTTCGTGAAAATTATGATCTCCGGCATCATGGACTTTACTCATGGAGGCCTGACGGAACCTTCACTTGCCGACAGTGAGATCCACGAACTGATCCATATTGCCCATGAGGAAGGTTTCCCCGTCATGGCACATACAAACGGCAGTCAGGCAGTCCGGGCAGCAGCTCTCGCAGGTGTGGACAGTATCGAACATGGAAACTTCTGCGATGAAGATGCGCTTCAGGCACTTGCAGCTTCCGATGCTGTCTGGGTACCTACGATAGTAACAGTAAAAAATCTTCTCGGAGACGGACGGTTTCCGGAACAAGTAGTGAAAAATATCTGGGAAGGACAGAAAAAAGCATTACTCCGCGGGTATCAGCTCGGAGCAAAACTTGCTCTCGGAAGTGATGCCGGAGCCTATCGTGTCCTCCACGGTCAGGGAATTCTTGATGAATACCGGGCTTTCCGGGAGATTCTGGAAGAAGACTTCCCGGACTGGGAAAAGCGGATCCGGAACGGTGACCGGCTGATAAAAGAAAGATTTTCTTAGAGCGTGTCTGAAAAAGAACCCTACAGGCAGGAATTCCCGGTTGCAAAAAAATAAAAAGCTGTTATAATAAAGAAGATTTTAATTAGTATAAAAATGCACTCACACTGTATAGATATGCAGAAGGATGAATCAGCCGGAAAACTATATGCAGATTCGTGAGTACACAAGAATAACAGGAGGATAAGAGTATGAAAAAGGCAGTTGTATTTGCACTGACAGGTATTATGGCAGTATCCATGTTCGGATGCGGCAGCAAAAAACAGGTAGAGGTATCCAGCGTTGATGATCTGAAAGATCTGACCATCGGTGTGCAGACCGGTACTACCGGAGACAGCTATGCCAGCGATGCAGTAGCAAGTGATTCTCAGATGAAACGTTATAACAAAGGTGCGGATGCCATCCAGGCTCTGAAGACCGGTAAGATCGATGCGGTTGTGATCGACTCTCTGCCGGCTCAGAAGTTTGTAGATGCCAACGATGATCTGAAGATCGTAGAAAATATCTGGGAACCGGAAGAATATGCGATCTGTCTGAAAAAAGGAAATACAGAACTGACAGAGAAAATGAATGCGGCCATCAAGGAACTGAAAGAGGATGGCACTCTGGATAAGATCATGGCAAACTACATCGGTGATGACCAGGGAAGCTATCAGTACGAGACTCCGGAAGGAACCGAGTATACCAACGGTACTCTGACCATGGCTACCAACGCAGAATTCGAGCCATGGGAGTATAAAGAAGGAGATAATATCGTAGGAATCGATGCAGATATGGCGAAAGCAATCTGCGACAAAATGGGTTATGATCTGAAGATTGACGATATGGCATTCGAATCTATCCTGGCAGCAGTTTCCAGTGGTAAGGCTGAATTTGGTGCGGCTGGTATGACTGTGACAGATGAGAGAAAAGAGAGTGTTGATTTTACGGATACTTATGCGAATGCGTCTCAGGTTGTGATTGTTAGAAAATAAATGAGTGGATACCCGGGTGGGGTTCGCTTGATATTTCAATACTCCGACCCGCTCCCGCTCAGCTGACACTGGCAGCGGTACTAAGGCAGCAAAATACGCTGCCTAAGGACCGGCCGTGTCAGATGGTCTGCGTATTGAAATATCAAGCGAACCTTCGCAGGCGGGAGGTAAGAAAATATAGTTTCTGACAATTGGGGATGGCTTTTATATTAGTGAGGTTTAGTAAGGTGAAAGATAATCCCCGGGATATGAGAGATGAAGTGAATAATATACGAAAAGACCTTGTAAAAGGAGTGTAAGGGAAACGATATGGGATCTTTAAGTCATTGGGTTCACAGGTATTTTGTGGATAATGGGGCTTCCAGTTGGTGGTTGACGGGTTTGCGGAATACGTTGCTGATTACGGTGCTGGCACTTTGTATTGGTGTGGTGCTTGGGTTTACGGTGGCGATTATCCGGTCGACTTATGAGCAGACAGGGAAGCTGAAGGTGCTGAATGCGATCTGCAAGGTGTATCTGAGTGTTATCCGTGGTACGCCTACGATGGTTCAGGTGTTGATATTTAACTTTGTTATATTTGCTTCCATCGCGGTGAATGAAGTTATCGTTGGTGGTGTGGCATTTGGTATTAACTCCGGTGCGTATGTGGCGGAGATCGTGCGGTCGGGTATCATGTCCATTGATAAAGGACAGATGGAGGCCGGACGGAGTCTGGGACTTAGTTCCGGACAGACGATGAAGCTGATCATTATGCCCCAGGCATTTAAAAATGTGCTGCCGGCGCTGATCAATGAGATGATCGTGCTGCTGAAAGAGACATCTATCATCGGTTACATCGGTATGACGGATATCACGAAAGCAGCGACACTGGTACAGAGCCGTACATACGAAGCCCTTGTACCGTTGATCGCAGCTGCAGTATTTTACTGGGTGCTGGTAACGATTCTGACATACTTTATGGGTAAACTGGAGAGGAGGTTGAGAAAAAGTGACCGCAAATAAAGGAAAAGTTTTATTGCAGGTACAGGGACTGGAGAAAAAGTTTGATGATAATCAGGTTCTGGACGGTATCACCACAGATATCTGTCAGGGTGAAGTGGTAGCAGTCATCGGCCCATCCGGTTCCGGAAAATCTACCTTTCTTCGTTCTCTGAACCTTCTGGAAGTTCCAACCGGTGGCAAGATTCTTTTTGAAGGTGTGGATATTACAGATCCGAAGGTTGATATCAACCGCCACCGTCAGAAAATCGGTATGGTATTTCAGCAGTTCAATCTGTTTCCACATAAGACAGTAAAAGAGAATATCATGCTGGCTCCTGTGACACTGGGACTGATGAAAGAAGAGGAAGCTTCTGAGAAAGCAGAAGAACTCCTTGCCCGTGTGGGTCTTCCGGACAAAGCAGATGCTTACCCGGATAGCCTTTCCGGTGGACAGAAACAGCGTATCGCCATCGCACGTGCCATGGCGATGAATCCGGATGTGATGCTCTTTGATGAGCCGACTTCCGCGCTGGATCCGGAGATGGTCGGAGAAGTACTGGAGATCATGAAAGAACTGGCACAGACAGGAATGACCATGGTAGTTGTTACCCATGAGATGGGATTCGCCAGAGAAGTGGCCACCAGAGTAATTTTCATCGATGAAGGAAAGATCCAGGAAGAGAATACACCGGATGAATTCTTTGCACACCCGAAGAATCCGAGACTGCAGGAGTTCTTATCAAAAGTATTGTAACAGAAAAACAGGCAATGACCGGAAAAGGTCATTGCTTGTTTTTCTTACAGGAAATTACTTTCATGTAAGTAAAACATTCCGCGAGGATACGCAAGGCACATTTTTGGTTCTCTATAGTTTGTACAAAAAAATAACAGATACAGAACTGAATATTTGTAAAACGACGAAAAATGGTAATTCATGTTAAAAAAATTGCATTTATATTGAAAATGCACAAACCCAGTGTTATACTTTTGGATAGTATGATAAATAAGTGAAGAAAAAATAATGAGAGAACAAAAGTAAAGTTCTCGTTTTCTGAGGGGGAAACAGAAAGATGTACAAAAAAGGCTCGAAGGGCTGGTTAAAACACTTTGATTTCATTTTTCTGGATATGATCTGTCTTCAGATCGCATTCTTGCTTGCCTATGTGATCCGTCATGACAACGGCAGTCCCTACATAGTTCCACTATATCGGAACATGGCGATTTTTATGGAACTGCTGGATATCGTCGTGATGTTTTTCTATGAGACATTATCCAATGTTTTGAAACGGGGATATTTCAGGGAGTTTGCAGCGATGGTAAAGCATGTGCTCCTTGTGGAACTGTTCTCGGTGCTGTATCTGTTTACGATGCAGGAAGGTCAGGCGTACTCCAGAACCGCACTATATCTGACCGGTGTGATCTATGCGATTCTCACTTGCATCGTCCGGATCATCTGGAAAAAAATTCTTCGAAGCAGGATGAGTGAAGGAAACCGTTCTCTGTTGGTCGTGACGACAAAAGATATGGCAGAGCAGGTCGTTCATAATATCCGGGAGAATAACTATGAACGCTTTGTTTTATCCGGTCTGGTAATTATCGATGATGATCTCTGCGGTACGAAAATCGCAGGCGTTCCGGTAGTAGCCAACGAAGAAAATGCAGCTGCTTATGTCTGCCGGGAGTGGATTGACGAGGTATTTGTCATTCCGGCAACAGATGTTCCCTATCCGTATGCTCTGATGGAACAGTTTACGGAAGCGGGTGTGACGGTACATCTGAACCTGGCGAAAGTTTCCGAGGCGATGGGTGGTAAAAAACAGCTGGTGGAAAAAGTCGGACCCTATACCGTACTGACAACCAGTATCAACTATGCATCCGCAAAACAGTTGTTTATGAAACGCGCGATCGATATCGCCGGTGGTCTGTTTGGCTGTCTGCTGACTTTGCTGATCACTTTGTTCGTGGGTCCTGCTATTTATCTGAAGTCCCCGGGTCCGATCTTCTTTTCCCAGGAGCGTGTCGGTAAAAACGGTAAGAAATTCAAGATGTACAAATTCCGCAGCATGTATATGGATGCAGAAGAACGGAAAGCCGAGCTGATGAAACAGAACCGTGTCAGCGACGGCATGATGTTCAAGCTGGACTTTGATCCCCGTGTCATCGGTAATGAAATCCTGCCGGACGGAACGAAGAAAACCGGTATCGGTAACTTCATCCGCGTCACCAGCCTGGATGAATTCCCACAGTTCTTTAATGTACTGAAAGGTGATATGAGCATTGTAGGAACCCGTCCACCGACACTGGATGAGTGGAATAAATATGAACTTCACCACAGAGCCCGCCTTGCGATCAAACCGGGTATTACGGGTATGTGGCAGGTAAGCGGAAGAAGTGAGATCACCGATTTCGAAGAGGTTGTAAAGCTGGATACGGAGTATATCAGTGAGTGGAATGTGGAAATGGACATTAAATTACTCTGGAAGACGGTGGTTTCGGTGATTAAGCGGGATGGGTCGATGTAAGAGAAAAATGAAAAGAGAAGAGGGTGCAGTTTATTCTTGTAGAAGAGAATAAACTGCACTGGAATATTAGTAGATAAGTTATAAATATAAAATAGAAATGAAACTGATTCATTAGAGGCAATATGTATTTTCTGTGAGTATCGTACGGATAACAGGCATGAGAAAACAGAGGTAAAAAGTTGTTTGAAATGGCGTAAGGCCGGGGTTATTGCCTTGGGATAAAGGAAAAACGTGAAGAGCAATGGCGGAGAAAAAAATGAATGAACGATCAAAAATAGCGATGTTCGGCCACAAAAGATGGAGCCGAGAAGGCGGTGTGGAGATTGTCGTAAAAGAACTGTGTACACGAATGGCACAGAAAAGCTGTGAAGTAACATGTTATAACAGGTCGGGTCATCACGTAAGCGGAGCTGAATACGATAGTGTAGATGAAACAGAATATAAAGGAATAACGCAAAAATACGTTCCAACCATTGAGAAAAAAGGGGCTAGAGATATAATAGGGTCAACCAAGAAAACCTACGATAACAAAAGGGTTTTGACGGCTTGAGTTGTCCTTCAAATGTTTTATTTGTTGAAAAACTGCAAGAAGCGGAAAATCCTGAGGGTTATATGTAGGAGGCTTTTGGAAGCTCTGTTTTGACCCACAAAAAGGAGCAACATATAAAGATTGAAGGAGAGTTCAAGCCTACTGTGGATTGCCTTTGTGCGACCCGCCGTGGGCTTATTGCTGTTTTATAAAGAGAAAAGTGAGGAGAATGAAAATATGAAAAATTATAAAATTGCCGTAGCAGGCACTGGATACGTCGGCCTTTCCCTTAGCGTTCTGTTAGCACAGCATAATCAAGTGATGGCTGTTGACATTGTGCAAGCGAAAGTGGATATGATTAACAATCATAAATCTCCAATTCAAGATGATTATATTGAGAAGTATCTTGCAGAGAAAGAACTGAACTTGACCGCAACGCTGGATGCAAAGGCTGCATACTCGGATGCGGACTTTGTTGTAATAGCTGCTCCCACGAATGTGCGGCCAACGCAGTTTGCTGAAGTAGGATTGTTGTAAAAGGTCAATAAAAAGCATACGAAATGCTGAAAAGGCTACTTTTTTTAAGTATGTAGAGTACAGAAATGTCTACCATAAATTCTCAGTTGAGTTTTCACATGGATTTTGTTGACAGAAATCCAAGCTCATACAGAACTCGACCGGAATCTCGATAAACTATAGCAGAGGAGATGAGGATGATAAATAAATCTGATTTTCAGTAAGTATCCTGATTCCTTTAACCGGATTAAGAATCATAAACGAAACAATAGAATCCGTTATACGACAGGAATGTACGAATTGTGAGATTTTGATTCTAAGAAATGATATCAAAGATCTTCCACAGGACACAGATGTGGCTGAAAAAGATGTTTTTTATCAAGATTCGGATTATTTGTTGCGAGAGTTTTATATCCGAAAAAAGGGAAAGGGAAATGCTTTGAATGAAGGGCTTTACCATGCAAGAAATGATTTGGTTTGTATACTTGATGCTGATTGTGTATTACAGGAAGATGCTCTTTCTAAGGCGGTAAAGCATTTCCGAAATGATGAAGTGGTTGCTGTCGGTGGACGCTTACTTGTTAAAAGAGAAGACTCATGTCAGCTGGAAGCGATTCAGTCTTGCGAATATATGAAGACATTTCAGATTTCCAGGAGCATATTTGCCAGGTTAAACGCACAGTGTTTGATTTCAGGGGCATTTGGGGTCTTTCGCAAAAGCACTCTGCTGGGAATTAATGGGTATGATATCGATACTGTTGGAGAAGATATGGAGTTGGTTCTTCGATTGCAAGAGAAAGACTATCAGCAATCGAAGAAACAGATTGTTTATGATCCAACTGCTGTCTGTTATACCGGAGTGCCACATAGCATTAAAAGGTTATTACACCAAAGAGACAGGTGGCAAAGGGGATTGATGGATTGTCTTATCAAGCACTATAACATGATTGCTAATCCACATTATGGGCTATTGGGGCTCGTAACAATGTGCTATCAGTTCGTGATTGAGTTACTTGGGCCTATATTTTGGGTAATTTACACGGTTTTGTTGATAGACAAGAATATGTTTCCGTTTTGTTCGTTGGTGTTTGCAGGATATGCTTTGGCTCAAATTGGATTGACAATATTTGCAGCATACATAGATACAGAGAAAAATATGAGGAGCCTTTTGAGATGGATACCGAAACTGATTTTAATAACAATAGAAGAAATTGTTTTGCAAATTCCGATTATGGTAGCGAGGGTGGTTGGAATGCTTACATTCCATTGGCGAAGACTTGTCTGGTAGATTTGATGTCCCCACAAGAGTGCAGGGTATAGACCCACTAAAAAGCACTAAAAAAGATATACACTGTATATTTGTATGCTCGTCATGGTTTAGCGGTTGGTTTACCATTCTTCCCACCCTACCTTATATGTACTATTTCTCATCACTTTCACTAATACCAGCACCGAAAGATTGGGGTGGATAAGGAAGTTTAAGTGAGGGGTAAAAGAAAGTTGAAGGTACACTGGGTGAATGGGGATGAGAGGGAGAAAAGAAATAAAGAAGTAGAGTGGCAGGAAAGCCACAATACAAGAAAAAACAACCCACACCAGATGGCGTGGGAGAAAAGAAGAATGCCCAGAGATGGGCAGAAAAATAGAGGGAAAGAACCACGCCAGAAAATGGTGTGGACGAAGATAAGAGGAATTGAGGAGACCGGGAAGATGCAACACGTATTTTTAGTAGGAGCCAAATCACTGGGTGCTTACGGCGGGTATGAAACATTTATAAATAAACTAACTGAATATCACCAGTCAAATCCAGACATCAAATATCATGTTGCAGTGAAGGCTAATGGCCAAGGTGCATCTGTGCCGGATGGTGTGGAAGTAGTTAATGGTAGATATACATACCACAACGCTGACTGTTTTCAGATCAAGATTCCTGAAAAGCTAGGGCCTGCCCAGGCTATCTATTATGACTGTGCTGCTTTGAAGAAGAGCATAGAAATAATAAAAGATGAGAAGATAAGCAAACCAATCGTCTATATAATGGCTTGTAGAATTGGCCCATTCATGAAGCACTATTATAAGGCAATCCACAAGCTCGGTGGAAGAGTTTTTCTCAATCCAGATGGGCATGAGTGGATGAGAGCAAAGTGGAGTGCTCCTGTAAGGAAATACTGGAAAGTATCTGAGCAGATGATGGTCAAGTGGTCAGACCTTGATATCTGCGATTCTGTAAATATCGAGAAGTACATACATGAAGAATATGATGGTAAAGGAATTGGAGGAAAAAACCCTAACACCACTTTTGTTGCATATGGTGCTGACCTTACACCTAGTAAACTGGCTGACGATGATGGAAAGCTTCTGAATTGGTATCACGAAAAAGGACTGACGAAAAAAGAGTATTACCTTGTCGTCGGTCGTTTTGTACCAGAGAACTCTTTTGAAGTCATGATTCGAGAGTTCATGAAGAGCAAGAGTAAAAAGGATTTTGCTATTATTACGAATGTCAATGACATGTTTTTGAACGAACTGGAAGAGAAGTTGCACTTCAAGAGCGACAAGAGAATCAAATTTGTTGGAACTGTCTATGATCAGGAGTTGCTAAAGAAGATTCGAGAGAATGCCTATGCATATTTCCACGGCCACACGGTTGGTGGTACGAATCCATCACTGATTGAGGCTCTTGGTAGTACGGATCTGAATCTGCTGGTTGATGTTGGCTTTAATAAAGAAGTAGCAGAAGACTGTGCATTGTACTGGAGCCGTAAGCCGGGGAGCCTTGCAAAACTCATTGATAAGGCAGATCAAATGAGCGAAGATGAAATTGCAGAGATGGGACGGAAGGCAAAAAAACGTGTGGCAGAAGAATACACGTGGGATAAGATTTGTGGACAGTATGAAGATGTGATTTTAAACTGCTGAATGGAGATAAGAGATGGGATTAAAAGAGATATTAAAAAAACAAGGTGGGATAAATCTCCTTAAGCAATATTGGCGTGGAGGCGCTTTTTTTACTGCTGTTGGAGAATTTGTATTTCTTGGTAAAGACAAGAAAGCACTAGAAATTCTTAGACTGTCAGCACAGTACAAAATAAAAAAGAATCTTGAGAAGAAATATAAAAAGAAAATTGACGAATTTCAGTCTAACTATGCAGATGATAAGCCACATGAAGCGTCCGATAAAGTATGGGTCTGCTGGTTTCAGGGGTTGGATAATGCACCAGCCTTGGTAAAAAAATGTTACGAATCTTTGAAACAAAATTTAACAGATCGAGAGATTATTTTAATTACCAGTGACAATATGTGCGATTATGTGGAATTTCCAGAGTTCATACTTGGAAAATGGAAAGCAGGACAGATTACACATACACATATGACAGATCTACTCCGACTGGAACTTTTAATCAAATACGGCGGAATGTGGATTGACTCCACTGTTTTATGCACCAGTAAGCAAGAAAACATTCCAGATTATTTCTTTAACTCAGACCTGTTTCTATATCAGATATTGAAACCAGGAAGAGATGGTCAGTCTCAGCCTATTTCCAGTTGGCTTATAAGTGCAAAAACAAATAACAAGATTTTAATGATGACTCGATATTTGTGTTATGAGTACTGGAAGAAGAACAACGAAATGGTTGACTATTTCTTATTTCATGATTTTGTTATGATTTCGCTAGAACAAAATGAAGAGGTTTGGAAGAAGATTATTCCAAGAGATAACGCAGCTCCACATATGTTGCTACTAAGACTTTTTGATAAATATGATGAAGAGACTTGGAATGCGATAAAAGAACAGACGCCGTTTCATAAGTTGACGTATAAGTTTAATACCGAATTGTTAGATGAGAAAGGAACGTATTACGATTTTTTGCTGAGAGGGTAAATATGGGATTTAGATTGAATAGAGCAAAAAGAACTATGACTATAATTTTTATGAGATGTTATGGGGGCACCCACGCGCAGAGTTTCTAAAGAAAACAGGACTATTTGGGACATTTGGGGAGAAATGCTATTGGTATCCGAGGAAACTTCTGGTAGAACCAAAAAAAGTATTGCTTCATAATAATGTCAACATTGCAACAGGTGTTTATTTTTGCGACCATGATGTGATTCAGCATATGCTTAACAGTGTTCCAGAATATATGAGTCTATTACTAGATGGAAAAGAGTATCCATATAAAACATACGAAATTGAAATTTTTGACAATGTGTTTATCGGGGCACATTCAATCATTATTGGTAGTGTAAAAATTGGTCCCAATGCGATTATAGCAGCTGGAAGTGTTGTTACGAAGGGCGTTCCAGCTAATTCTATCGTTGGAGGAAATCCTGCAAAAGTGATATCGGATATGGAAGCATATGTTAGAAAAAGGGGTGATTTTGTTTGAAAATAATGTATCTTCTTTTCTCTTTTACAGTGGGAGGAGCAGAAAAGTTAGTCGCAGATTTGTGCAATGAAATGACGGTACAAAATCAGGACGTATATTTGTATATCGTTAATGATTTTTATTCTGATGATCTTCTGAAGACATTAAACAAAAAAGTACATGTTGAACTTCAAAAGAGAAAAGTAGGATGTGGAGAAAAAGCTAAAACACTAGTTAGAATTTCAGATTACATAAGGAAGCACAAAATTGATGTAGTACATTGCAATTCATTAGATACACCAGATTTATTATTACTTAAACCAATTTTATATCGACGAACAAAAATTGTGCATACAATTCATGACGTTGGACAATATGGTAGTATTCCTAAATGGAAAGTTGCATTTAGGAATAGCTTGTGTGATTCGTTTGTTGCTATCTCTAATAGCGTAAAGGAAGATTTGATAGAAGCTGGAGCGAGCGTTCAAAAGGTGAACGTTGTTTATAATGCAATTGATCTAAATAAGTTTCGGAATCCTCAAAAAAGAGTATTTGACAAAGATCATGTAGTTATTGGCAATGTAGCACGCATGATGCCAGAAAAAAAAGGACAGGACATTTTAGTTGCTGCAATGGTGCGGCTGAAAAACGAATATCCAACACTTGAATGCGAGTTTGCGGGCGGCTATGATGCACAACATGAAATGGCGTATGATGCGCTCAAAAACGAAGTAATAAAAGAAGGATTATCTAACAATATTAGTTTTCTCGGAAATGTTGAAAATATTCCGGCTTTTCTTGAAAAAATTGATATATTTGTGCTTCCTTCACGATATGAAGGGTTTGGAATTTCCTTGATTGAAGCTATGAGTATGGGAATACCTTGCATAGCGAGTGATTTGGATGGACCAGCTGAAATTATTGGAAATAATGAAAGAGGCGAACTATTTCAGGTCGGAAATGCTGATGAACTTGCTGCAAAAATTAGACATATAATTAGCCATTATATTGAGTATCAAGAGAAACAATTTAAAATAAGAAATTATATTTGTGAAAATTTTGATATTTGCGAGATGAGCAGAAGATTGCTAAAAATATATGCTGGAGGAGAATAATGTATTTCACAGTTTTTACGCCTACATATAATCGTGGGGATGTCCTGAAGAGATTATATAAATCTTTAAAAAAGCAAACATTTCAGGACTTTGAGTGGATTGTTGTAGATGATGGCTCTACGGATGATACATCAAAACTGATGGAGAGCATTTTACAGGAAGATAAGAATCTTAAAATAGTATATGAGAAAAAAGAAAATGGAGGAAAGCATACTGCAATTAATAGGGGAGCAGAGTTGGCTCATGGCGAGTTTTTCTTTATTGTTGATTCTGACGATTATCTTCCAGATAATTCACTTGAGATAATTCATCGTTATACAGAACAAATCAAACCAGACTTGCATTATGCTGGAGTAGCTGGGCTTAGGGGAAATAGCGAGAAAAATGCATGGAATCACTTTGGAATAGGCGGAAAAGAAACAACCAATAATGAGTATCTAAAAAAAGAGTATTTGGACGCCACCAGTTTTGAGTACAGGTATAAATATAAGATTTATGGGGACAGAGCGGAAGTTGTCCGTACAGAGATTTTAAAGAAACACCCATTTCCGGTCTATAAAGGAGAAAAATTTGTCACAGAAGGCGTGCTGTGGTCGGCACTGGCTCACGAAAATTATTTGTTTAGATGGTTTAATCAAGTTGTTTATATCACAGAGGAATATAGAACTGATGGATTAACCAAGAATATAAAAGATGTTCATAAGAAAAGCCCAAGAGGAATGCGTGATTATGATAATTTTCTGATTGGCTGTAGCGAATTGCCTTGGCTGGAACGTTTGCGTGCTGGAGTGAATTATTTTACATCTGGATCCCAAGCAAATGATTCGAATATGGTGTTGTTTAAGAATATCGCTTGCAAATGGATTGCGATACCTTGTTTTATAATGTCTCGCATGCAAAGGTAAGGAACTTAATATATTGAGGCAGAATTGGAGGAAAAGATGATAAACGATTTGGCATTAATTATACTTAATTATAATTCTGCTGATGATACAATTACTTGCGTTAGAAAATTAATGGAATTTAAAGAAACGTATCATATTATAGTTGTTGACAATCAATCAACAGATGATTCATTGATAAAAATAACTACCGCTGTTGGAACGCATAAGAATTTAGATATAATTCAATCGAAAAGCAATGGCGGATATAGTGCAGGCAATAATTGCGGAATTCGTTTTGCAAAAGAGAAGTATAATGTTCATTATATAGCTATTTTAAATCCGGATGTGTTGATTCCGGACATTAATGTATTTGCAAGACTATTGGATGTCCTTGAAAGAAATAAAAGAATAGCAGTTATCGGAGCATCGATAGTTAATGCAGAGAATGAATATAATCCAAATCTTTCCTGCTGGAATATTCCATCATCAAAAGATTTGGTTTTAGATCATTTTTTACTAAATAAGAGAAAATTTAAATCAAGAAATTTCAAGCTGATAGAAAAAGCTGTAGCACAAGTAGAATGTGTTGCGGGATGCTTTTTTATAGCAAGGCTAGAAGCGTTGGAGAATGTAGGCTTGTTAGACGAAAATGTTTTCTTGTATAATGAAGAAAATATTTTAGGAATAAAGGTGAAAAAAGCTGGGTATATAGAAGCAGTTGCGTTGGACGTGTTTTATATCCACAATCATAAATATAAAAGAACAGTAGATGTTTCCTTTAAAAAGAAAATTCAGACAACATCAAATGGATACAAATCAAGAAAGTACTTGTGTTCTAAGTATTATTCCAAAAGATATTTGCCATTTATTTGGTGCGTTGAACAGTTAAACAAGTGCTATTTGGCTGTGGCATATTTTAAAGATAAGATTGTCGATTGGAGGAAGTGAAAATGATGAGAATAAATAAATACTATACATTTATTGTGCTTATTATTTTCTTTAATCTACAAGGACTATATTTATTAGACGATACTGTTTTTCACACCAGTGATGTTGCCGTTATTCTTGAGATTGCTTTTATTGCTTATGTAGCAATAAAAGGTGGGTATAAAGGAAAAAGTAGATACAAGGTAATTATGGTACTACCATTGGGGTTGATGCTCACATCTTCCTTTTCGGCTCATGTACATTATGGACAACCATTTTGGTATGGAATTAGAGCCCAGCGTGCTTGGATTTCTGCAATGCTGATGTATTTCCCACTAAGTGGACTGATTAGAAATAAGAAAATATCCATTAGTAATATTGTAAAAATACTTGATCGCATGATTTTTGCATATATGATTCTGTTGATTGTTCAATTCTTTCTTGGATCGAGTGTTGCATTTCTGCATTTGCCGATTAGTTCCAGATTTGGTTCGGCACGTTTGTACGCTTCAACATATTTTATTGTGTTGGTATATTTTATACATTTACAAAGAATTATCGAACAGAAGAGACTGCAATTGTTTGATGTCTTGCTAGTAGGATGCACTATTTTTATTCATTTGTTTGTTGTGAAATCTCGTATGGGCCTTGCAGCGTTAATTTTGGCAACAGCATTTGCAGTTTTTTCAGCTAAGTTCACAGGAAGAAAACTTGCTTTAATTTGTGTTGGCTTATTGGGAGTAGCAGTATTTATGGCATCTCCATATGGACAAATGGTTTTTGATTCAATTTTTGGAAGTACAGCACAAGACGCAGGAACTGAAATTAGAGACGTGGGACGAATCTTTTATATAGAACAAACGCTTTCGACAAAAATGTATGCATTATTTGGAAGCGGTTATGCAAATCTTGACTGGCAACCGACTGTGATAGCAACGCACTATTTGGAAGGAATTTTTTACAATGATAATGGTATAATTGGTTTGTTTTTTTATTATGGATTTTCTATGATAATGTGGACAGTAGTTGCGCATTTTAAAGTAATGAAGGATTCTTGGGAAAGTGGAACACGGGAAATATTTATGTTCCTGTTATGTGGATTGATTGGTATGTATACATTGTTTCCGGACAGCTACGTAACTGATATTTCATTTGCAATAGCTTTGGCAATTGCAGATAATAGAACGATTCAATCACGTAAAAACAATATTGTTTCAGCACCAATGTGATATAGAATCAGAAATTAAGATAGAACAGTGAAGAAAGAGGGAAAATATATGATTGTATCTTTTGTGTTACCTTTTTACGCAAAAAGACCTGTCGGGGGCGTGAAGGTTGTTTATGAGTATGCTAATTATTTGGTAGATAATGGTCATAAAGTGTTTATTTATTATGTAAAAAAAGAAACATTGAATAAAATTAAATTGCCCTCGAATTTTAAAAAAAAATTGGTAAAGTTAATAATAGCATATCGAAAAGAAAAGTGGTTTCCGTTAAACAAGAATGTCCGCCGTATTAGCATTGATGCGATTACCAATAATGAAATAAAAAATGCAGATATAATTGTGGCAACTGCGGTGGAGACTGCTTCTCCAGTGGCGAGGTTGAGTGAATCAAAAGGAAAAAAAATTTATTTAATCCAGGACTTTGAAAACTGGATTTGGAATGATGATGAGGTATTTGATACCTATAGATTAGGGATGATTAATGTAGTCGTTGCGAGTTGGTTAAAGAAGATTGTTGATAAATATAGTGAGCAGCCCGCAATATTGCTTAGTAATTCGATTAATACAAAAGTGTTTAGGGTTTGCACTCCCGTTGAGTTGCGAGATAGGCATAGTATGGCTTTTCATTATCGAGAAGCACCACATAAAGGTGCGCAATATGCAATAAAAACAATACAGCTCCTTCAAAAAAAATATAAAGATTTAAGGGTCTATGTTGTTAGTACAAATAATCGACCGAATGATTTGCCAGACTGTTGTGTGTTTTTAAAGGATTTATCAGCGGAAGAAGTTGCCGCTGTTAATAACAAAGTTAGAGTTTTTATGTGCAGTAGTATAGAAGAAGGATTTGGATTGCCAGGGCTAGAAGCTATGGCATGTGGATGTGCTCTTGCATCTTCTAAATATCAAGGAGTTTTAGAATATGCAATCGATGGGAAAAATGCACTTCTAGCACCAATAAAGGACTCGGAAAAGATGGCTGAAAATATAAGCGATTTATTTGAAAATGATGACTTGTGTTTTCGAATCGTTCATGCAGGGCTAGAGACGGCCCAGCAAAAAAGTTTGGAAGTGACAGGAGGTCAATTAGAAACATTATTGAAGGAACAATTATAATAGAATAAAAAGATTGAAAATCTATAGATTACAGATGAAAAACAATGGGTGTTGAAAATGAAAAAGCTATTTTTTTTGAGAAAATGGAGTGATGATGGAAAAGAAACTACATGGTCAGGTACTCCAAATGGAATTTTGAATGCTTTGGGCGAGGAAATAGGAAATGAAAATATTCAATCAGTAGATTTGCACTTTAGTAGATTTGAAAATCTGATTATAAAGGCTTTTAATTTTATTTTTAGATTGATTTCAATTGATAACTGCGAGACTATAGATAATTTAATTGAAAATAATATTGTAAATAAAAAAATTAAAAATAACTGGAAAATTCCTATAGTTGTTTTTGGAGAATATAAAACAAAGTTGGTTAATGATATGTATGTTTTCATGGACTGTTCTGTAGACTATGCGTATAGATGTCACATGAACCATATCGAATATTCGCAGTATATGCCGTTTAGTTCAAAACGGAAGCGGTCGTTGCTTCCTATAAGGGAAAGAAGAGCAAGGCTGTTTTATGAACATTGTAAAGGAATTTTTACAATGGGGCAATGGTTGGCTGATGACCTTGTAGATAATACTGGAATTAGACGGGAAAAAGTACATTGTGTTGGTGGTGGAGCGAACGTTCCCAAAGAACTGATTAATTCTACAAAGAAGCAAGGAAATAAGTTTCTCTTTGTTGGAAAAGATTTTGAACGAAAAAATGGAAAACTGGTATTAGATGCTTTTTCTAAACTGAGAGATCAGTATGATGATAAATTTGAACTCTATATTGCTGGACCGAATGTTTGGCCGATGAAGGAAGATATTCCACAAGGTGTTCATTTCTTGGGATTAAAAAGTACTACAGAATTGGCAGAATATTTTAATATATGCGATGTATTCGTTATGCCATCAAAATTTGAGGCGTATGGAATAGTTTTTGCTGAGGCGTTAATTTATGGGTTGCCCATTATTGGAAGAGATGCTTTTGCAATGAGAGATTTTGTGCAGCAAGGGAAAAATGGATTTTTGCTAGAGTCAAATTCTGTAGAAGAACTTGCTAAGCTTATGTATGATGCAATAACGGACTCAAATATGAGAAATTATGTGATAGCTAATAAAGAAAAATATTTAGAAAAATATTCATGGCAAGCTGTAGTTAAACGTATGCTTGACGTTATGCGAGATGATGGGTATAAGGTTTAGGAGGCTATATAAATAAGATATGAAGAGAGTGGCTATTGTAACAATTGAGTCATTGAATTATGGAAATCGATTACAAAACTATGCATTGCAACAGGTGATAGAGCTACAAGGATGTGCAGTGGAAACTTTGCATAGAAGTGATGCATATCGGACAATTCCAGCTGTTAAACGGTGTATCCAAGATGTACTGCAAACAAAAGCGGCTAAATTTCGTAAATTTGACTCACATATTAATTTTGCAAATTTAATCATTGGTAGAGATATTTATCCAAATAACTTATCAGATAGTTACGATTATTTTGTTGTAGGAAGCGATCAGGTTTGGAATCCGTACTATGATTTTGTGGCAGGTGAATGTGATTTTCTTGCGTTTGCTAGGGATAATCAAAAAATATCCTACGCAGCTAGTTTTGGTGTTAGCGAAATTCCTTCTGAGAGAGAGAAAGAATATGCAGAGAACCTTAAAACCTTTAAAGCTATCTCTGTGAGGGAAATGCAAGGAGCTAAGATTGTCGAAGAATTGTCGCATAGAAAAGCAACGGTAGTTTTGGATCCAACGCTACTTCTCGATGAAAGCGAGTGGATGGAAGTTGAGAGAAAACCTCAAAGTTGTCCGAAAGATAAATATGTTTTTGTCTACGCTCTAGGAGATAAGAGCAATCGGTTCAAAGAAAAAATTGAAGAGTTAAGGGAAAAATATGAGATCTTTGATGTTAGAGCAATTCAGAAGAACGGAAAAGAACTGCCTGTTGGTCCCTCAGAATTTCTGTATTTGTTAAGAAATGCTGAAGTGGTTCTTACAGATTCCTTTCATGCAACAGTTTTTTCCATTATATTTCATAATAGATTTATCACATTCAACAGGTCTGGCTTGAATATGAATTCCCGAATCGAATCTCTTGTAGAACTAATAGGGATAGAAAAATGTCTAAATAAGTTTGGCGATTTAGTTTGTAACGCAGAAATTGATTATACGAATGTGGATACAATACTGAAAGAAGAGCGCAGAAAATCAATTGAATTTTTGGAAAAAGCTCTTAATAATTAAAAGTAAGAGGACTTAAAAGTGGCGAAAATAGAAAGAATAAAAAACGCATCAAGGAATATTGTCTTTGGTGTTATATTAAAAGCATATCAAATATTGGTACCATTCCTGATGCGTACTGCCATGATTTATCTCATGGGTGTTCAGTACTTAGGGTTGAATTCTCTTTTCGCATCAGTCCTTCAGGTACTGAATTTAGCTGAATTGGGTGTGGGATCTGCAATGGTTTATAGTATGTATAAGCCTATTGCGGAGGATGATGATACTACCATTTGCGCATTGATGAAGCTATATAGAAAGTATTATAGAGTGATTGGTCTTGTAATAGCCGTTGTCGGTTGCGCATTAACACCTTTTATTCCTCATTTAATTAAAAGTGATGTACCATCCGGCATCAATATCTATATTCTTTACTTGTTAAACTTGGCAGCTACAGTTTTATCATATTGGTTGTTTGCATATAAGAATTCGATCCTTCAGGCACACCAGAGAAATGATGTTGTTTCTAAAGTTACATTAGTAACCAGCACAATCCAGTATGGATTGCAGATTTTTGTTTTATGGGCTTTCCATAACTACTACCTTTATGTAATTGTTATGCTTGCAACCCAAGCGTTGACAAATATTGTAACAGCAGTATGCGCGGATAAGCTGTATCCACAGTTTAAGCCTAAAGGTATAGTTGATAAAATACAAATACAAAGAATCAATCATAGGATAAGAGATTTATTCACTTCTAAGATTGGAGCTATTATCTACGATTCCGCTGATACTATTGTTATTTCTGCTTTTCTTGGATTGACTGTTTTGGCTGTTTATCAGAATTATTTCTATATTCTAAATTCGATAACTGGATTAATTGGTGTAGTTTTTGCAGCTTGTACGGCGGGAATTGGTAATAGCATTGTAGTTGAGAGCAAAGAAAAGAATTACCAAGATCTTAATAAATTTACCTTCATTATTACATGGGTCGCTGGTTTCTGCTCAGTTTGCTTATTGTGCATCTACCAGCCATTTATGGAACTATGGGTAGGTAAAGATTTAATGCTTTCTCTCTCCGCAGTAGTTTGCTTTGTAATTTACTTTTTTGTTCGCCAATTTAATGGCCTTTTTAATTTGTACAAGGATGCCTCTGGGATGTGGCATGAGGATAGACTGAGACCTTTAGCGGCGGCGCTAACAAACCTTATATTAAACTTGATATTAGTTCAGTTTATTAGTATATATGGTATTCTTCTATCTACGGTACTTGCTATTCTTTGTGTTGGCATGCCATGGTTATTGCGCAATCTGTTTACTGTTATTTTTGAAAAGAAACATATGTGGCATTTCATTGGGAAACTGGCGAAGTATACTTTTGTTGTTTTCATCAGCTGCGTGGTTACATATTTTATCTGTTCGAGATTCAGCCTTGGAGTTATACCTACAATTCTGGTACGTGGTGTTATTTGCCTGATTGTTCCTAATCTGATTTATTTTCTGGCGTTCAGAAGAACAAAAGAATTCCAACAGTCACTTCAATTGTTAGATAAGATGACAAAAGGAAAAATGAATAAAGTATTAGTTAAACTGGGAATGGAATAAAATGAAAACATACGCAGCAATATATAACAATAATGAAATAAGAGAAAGCTCCTCATCTGGTGGTATTTTTTCTGCTCTGGCGGATAAGTTTAATGTAGTTTATGGTGTGTCTATGACAGATGACTGTTATGGGGCAGAAACGATCAAAGTGGAAGGAGATATTAGTCCTTTACGTGGATCGAAGTACTTCCAGGCTAAGGTGGGAGATGCTTTTAAACAAGTTAAGAAAGACTTGGAAGAGGGAAAGAAAGTTCTTTTCTCCGGAACCGGATGTCAGATCAATGGTCTAACGATGTTTCTTGGAAAAGAATATCCCAATCTCTTCCTTCTCGATATTATCTGTCATGGTACACCATCTCCAAAACTATGGAGAGAGTATGCGAAACATCAAGAAAAGAAACATGGAAAACTAGAGAAAGTAAATTTCCGTTGCAAGGATGACAGCTGGATTGATTTTGGAATGAAGGAAAATCAGCTCTATATCTCCAAGGATACAGATTCCTTCATGCGAATGTTCCTACGAAACTACTGTCTTCGTCCAGCCTGTTATGAGTGCCATGCAAAGCATTACAAGAAGTCAGATATGACCATTGCTGATTTCTGGGGTATAGAAAATGTTGCTCCAGAAATGAATGATGGAAGAGGAACAAGTCTCGTCATAACCAGGACGGAGAAGGGACAGGAACTCTTTGAAAGCATAAAAAGTGAACTGAAGTGGAAAGAAGTCAGTTATGAAGAAGGTGTGAAAGGTAATCCTTCTGAGTATAAATCTGTTGCTCGTCCACAGCAAAGAGATACATTTTTCACCGATCTCGAGAAATTGCCATTTGAAGAAATGGAAAAGAAATATGCAGCAGATATTAAGGTATCGTTCCCGAGAAAAGCTGTGAGAAAAATAAAACGTACCATCAAGAAAATCCTCCGGGGGGGGGGGAACTCATAAAAAGCAAAGAACTAATGCCGATTATGGTATGCTGCTGACGTTTAAGAAGTAGATGAGAAAGGGATAGAGGACAGATGAAAAAACAACAATTTTGGCAAATGATAAGAGGAATATGTATCCTTGCAGTTATAATGATTCATTGTCCTCAAGGAGGAGCTGTTTGGTTAGGTATCAGACAAGTGATCAATTTCCCTGTAGCATTGTTCATCTTCATGGCAGGATATTTTGTCAATCCATCTAAAATTGATAGGAATTGGCTGAAAATTCGCGGGGGGGGGCGTCTACTCTTACCGTTTCTGATATGGAGTTTAGTCTATAGTTTTAAAAATGCCTTGTTTGGTTCATACAGTTTAAAAATTTTGTTATTCACTTTTATCACTGGTAAATCAGCAGCTCCACTTTACTATATATTGGTGCTACTCCAATTGGCTTTACTTACTCCATATTTAATTCGTAGTAGGAAGAATTGGATGTATTTCATTACTCCGATTTATCTTGTATATCTTTACATCTTTAATATCACAACAGGAAATATGCCGTTGTTTTATGAAACTCTCTTCCCTGCGTGGTTTATATTCTACATATTCGGAATGGATGTGAGGGAAGGAAAGTTCAAGATATATAAACTGAAGGGATGGATGATTGGACTGGCATTAATTGCATCATTTGGTGAAGCTTACCTATTGATAAAGGTAGGTTGCTCCGTTGGATTTGCATGCAGCCAAATCAAGTTCTCATCCTTTATATACACTGCCCTAATCGCTTTGTGGTTATCACAACATATTAAAGAAGTGAAGCCAAATCTGCTAAGCAATATAGGAGATTGCAGTTTTGGCATCTATTTCTCACATATTTTGGTTATGTGGGTTGTTTCAAAGGGATTATCCATTATAGGAATAGATACGTGGATTTGGAAATGGAGTCTCACATTTTTGCTTACAGCTATTCTTAGCTATGCTTTTGTATGGTGTGTGAGAAGAGTATTTGATGGCAAAAAGATTCTAAGGTATATTGGATTTGAGTGATAAAAGTAGGGTGGTCCCAAACCACGCCAAATATAAAATAGAAGGAATATTAAAATGAAAGAAATACCAATTCTTTTCACAAGAAAAGAGGACTGTTGCGGATGCAGTGCATGTTACGCGATATGTCCTAAATGGGCAATAGAAATGAAAGAAGATGAAGAAGGATTTGAGTATCCGAGGATAGATGAAGATAAGTGTGTGCGATGTTACCAGTGTATCAAGGTTTGTCCAATAAAAGATGCGAAGGAAACAAATGAACTCCAACTAAAAGGGCCGACCCCTGGATCGGAAAGCAGTCGAAACGATTAATAAAATCTTACAAGGATACTAAAAAGAATGGCAATAGAGTTGGTACTGTGGAATTGTTATTGTTCATGGAGCGTACGAATATGATGCACAAACATTAGTTCATCACCTTGCCAACTATTCAAACTACTCAAGGTGTGCTATTCTTTGTTGCCGAGAGTGGTTTGAAAGTTGTCTACTGACAAGATTTACTTCTATTCCTGCTCATTTCCATTCTTCTTCTCTTCTAATCCAGAAAGATAAATGTGTGAGATGTGGTTATATGCTTAAAGGTTTGTCCAATCAAGGGAGTAAAACCACTATAAATGCTGTAATGTTTTGTAGAAGATTAAATATAGACAACGTTTGCGCTGACTATGTTTATTACTGTAACTTCATAGTATGAATAAATAAAAAGGAGTAGATAGTTGTGAGACGTGAATTAACTATAAAAGAAACACAAGCGATATCGCTTGAAATCTTGCATACTGTTGCAGAAATATGTGAATCTCAAAGGTTGAGATATGCTCTCATATATGGAACACTTATTGGTGCTGTGCGCCACCATGGTTATATTCCGTGGGACGATGATGTTGATATTATGATGCCACGACCAGATTATGATAAGTTACTTATTTACCTAAAAGATCATATTCAGGAACACCCTCACTTACAGGTTTTTAATCGAGAAGAATGCCCAGAGTATCCATATATGATTACAAGAATTAGTGATGATCGTTATGTGATTGAAATGGAAAATGAAAAGCCATTTGGCATGGGGGTGTTCATCGATATCTATCCATATGATGGTCTTGGAAATACTAAGGATGAGGCTGTTAAATATGGATTAAAAGGAGATAGACTTTCTTCTCTTTGTTATCAGTCTACTCGTGCACATTTTGCGATAGAAACCACAACTTCTACTTTCAGAAGGATTGTTAAGCTTCCCGTATTTCTTTACTCAAAACTACGTGGAAAAGATCACTTTCAAGAGAAACTTGAGAAATTGGCCAGAGTGAAGGACTATGACAGCAGTGAATACGTTGGATGTGTTATCTGGTTATCATGGGGAGAAAAAGACATTTTCCCGCGTAAGTGGTTTGACGAAACCATCATGATGAAATTTGATAAATACGAGTTCCGAGTACCTAAACATTACGATGAGGTTCTTCGACACGAGTACGGAGACTATATGCAGCTTCCACCAGAAAAGGATCGAATCGGGCATCACTTTTATAAGGTCTACAAGAAATAAATATAATAGCCAGAGCTAATCAATCTGGTTTTTATATACCCCATTGTTCACGAAAACGAAAAAAGGAGATGTTCATGAATAAACAAGAATCTGATATTTTAAATACACTTCTGTTAGAACCTTTTATAAATCAAAGAATTCTATCAGAAGTATCTGGACATTCACTTGGTGTTGTGAATCGTTCATTGAAGAATTTAATCAAGGAAGGTTATGTGGACGAACATATCCGTCCAACTGAAAAAGCAAAATTAAAGATCAAATCCAATTCCCCACAAAACGCAATTATTCTTGCTGCGGGATTTGGGATGAGAATGGTGCCTATCAACACTCAAACTCCTAAGGCATTGATGGAGGTGAATGGTGAGACACTCATTGAACGCACTATTGAACAGCTCCATGAAGTCGGTGTTAAAAACATATATGTCGTTGTCGGCTATATGAAGGAACAGTTTGAGTATCTCATAGATGAATATGGAGTCGAGCTTATTGTAAATGAGGAATATGCAGAAAAGAACAATCTTCATTCTCTCCATCTTGCATCTTCCTATCTTTCTAACACTTATATTATTCCATGCGACATCTGGTGTGATAGAAATCCATTTCACCGGCATGAACTTTATTCCTGGTACATGGTTAGCGACCTGGTTGATAATGAGAGTACTGTGCGGGTGAATAGGAAAATGGAACTTGTCACCAGCAACCAAGGTGGAAATCAGATGGTGGGCATCGCGTATCTGGTGGAGGAGCAGAGTAGAATTGTAAGAGAACGACTGGAGAAACTGGATTGCGATAAGAACTATGATTGTTCCTTCTGGGAGGAAACTCTGGTAGATAAAGATAGGATGATTGTTCAGGCGAGAGTGGTACACGCCTCTGATGTTGTGGAAATCAACACTTATGAGCAACTTAGGGAGCTAGATGAGGAATCAAACCATCTGAAGTCTGATGCCATCTCGTAAACGCTCCATAGCGTGTACCTTTACATGTAACGGGCTGCTTTTGCAGCCCGGATAAATGTTACTTGTTTTTTCGGATACGTTCCGGGAGTGCTGGTGACCATGGCAGCAGATCATCTAAAAATGAAAGGTTGTGGTCATCCATATGCTCCGGTATCTCGTGTAACAGATGTTCAAAGTATTCGAATGGCTTCAGCCCGTTTGCTTTTGCCGTTTCAGCAATGCTGTAGATAACAGCCGATGCATTTGCGCCTTTGATCGTATCGATCATCTGCCAGTTCTTGCGTCCGATCGTAAAGCCGCGGATGGCCCGCTCACTGGCATTGTTATCCATCGGAACATCTCCATCTGTCAGGAATACTTTGAGATACCGTTCCTGGTTCAGGGCATAGTCAAATGCTTCGCGCATCTTGCCCTTTGCCTGGATCTTTGGTTCGTTCTGTTTCAGGTACACAAACAAAGCATCGACCAGTGGCTTTACCACTACCTGACGCTGTCTGAAACGTTCTTCGGGAGAAAGGTCCAAAAGTTTCCCTTCTTCCCTGTAGATCGCCTGGATCTGTTTTACGACCAGATAACCTATGGTCCCTTTCCGTCCCTGCTTCGGTATGGTTTCCAATGCATCATAGAACCTGCGGCGGCAGTGTACCCAGCATCCGGCTATCTTCAGATCCTCCCGTTCTTTTTCAAGGGTATGGTATACCTGGTATCCGTCTGTGACACAGATCCCTTTGAAATCTTTCAGGAACTTCCTCGGATGGGCAGCGTTCCGTGTTTTCTGGTATTCATACAGGATGATCTGTTTTTCCAGGCGCATGCAGCCGGAACGGTACACCCACATATAGCTCTTTGCCCCCGCAGGACGGCCGTCACGGTGTACAAGGCAAGGGGTCTCATCTGCCTGGATCACATGGAAGTCATACAGGAGCTTATGCAGATAGTCATAGAGGAGAGCCAGGTACTCCTCGGAAAGACGGATCATCCAGTTCGCCATGTTCTGTCTGGTGATGGCAAGCCCATAGCGTTCAAACTCCTTTTCCAGCCGGTACAGGGGGACTGCATTGACATACTTTGCGTTCATGACTGCTGCACCAAGGGAGGCAGAAACCGGACTTCCATGGAGCAGCCCCTTCGGATGCGGCGCCCTTACGATATGCCCGTCTGCTTTGCTGGAATATACGCCGATATGGTGTTCATCCACTTCGACTCTGGCTGGGACAAACTTATATCTGCGGGATATGGAATCAGGAAGCTGTTTCCATCCGTTCTCCCCGAACTCATCGATGAGTTCCTTTTCAGACAGATAATGGGTGATAATGTTTGTATCAAGCCCCGAAAGGTCCTCATCCCGTTTGCCGGTCCTCTTCCTGCCTCTTTTTTTTGGCAGCTCCAGGTCTTCCGGCTCCGGGGCATCCGGATCATATACAGCTTCTGCTTCATTAAAGAAAACGATGTTCCCGTCGACCTCCATAAAACAGATCTGGCCCGGGCTGTCCATCTTTTCAGAGGACCGCCCAAAACGGTCTTTCTTTGCAAGGACGAGCTGTTCCATCATCAGCTGCATCTTTTCGTTCAGGTCGTGGACTTCCTTTGTCAGTGCCTCTGACTGGTCCTGGAGGTTCAGGATCATCTGGATGAGCAGGGCTCTGTCCGCACTGTTCAGTTGTTCTTCTGTAAACTTATGTGCCATGATAAGACTCCTTTTCTGAAGTCTATTGTAACAGATATAGAAGATATATGCCACCACACAGCATCGGCCTGTCCGTCAAAATGACGGTGGATAACAATGCCGGGGATCCGGATATTCCCGGGTATCCGGCACTGTTATCCACAGGCTTTTCCGGTGCCGGCATCATTTTTCACCGGCACTGCCCCGGATGGTGCCTGCAGCAGTGGATAACTGGCATTATCAGGAATCCTAGGTCCTTCCGGGCGAAAACAGGGTTTGTTTATTTTCTACGAAATGCACAAAAGAAATCACAGTTCTTTTTGTGGATCCCGGATCGGATGGATGGGATGTTTTGCAACGATCTCAAAGCCCTTCATCAGCAGCCGGTACTGGTCCGGTGAGATCTCCAGTGCCTCTTCCGGGGAACGGGGCCAGCTGAAGGCGCCGATATCAAGACGCTTATATAAGAGAAGGAACCCGTCTCCTTCCCACAAAAGTCCTTTGATCCGGTCATTCCTTTTTCCACAGAACAGGAAGAGGGTATCCTTATCATACGGGTCTAGATAGAACTGGAAACGGATAATGTTTGCCAGACCCTCCATTCCGCGGCGGAGATCTGTATAGCCAGCCGCGATATAGACCTTTTTAAAACCAGTGGCATCATTGAGCATGTTTTAGAGCCTCCAGAACAGAGCGGATAAACCCCGGATCCGCAGGATCAAAAAGCTCAACCCGAAAGGGACCGCAGTGAATGACCGCAGTCGGACCGGACGCTTTTTTATCATGTGATGCATCCGGGATTGCAGCAGCATCGGAGATATCAACAAACGGGATACTCTGACCAGACTGTTCTTCAGAAGGCTGCCCGACTGAAGAAAGGAGAGCTTTTCTGACCTCTCCCTGGCGATAATAGTAGTTTGCAGTCGTGATATCATGCTGGTCACACCATTGTGCGACGGTCATGTCAGATGGCCGGTTTTTGCAGTCCTGTATCTGTGTGGCCCATTCCTGGAGCCTGTACTGACGTGCAACTAAAGATGTTTTTGTACTCATAGTCATCCTCCCTTGAGATGTCAAAAAAGTTAAGGCTTAACTTTTTTGACAGAGTAAAAGTCTTTACTCTGATTATCTCAAAGATCAGGAATTTTCCAAGGTACACACTATTGAGCGTTTACGGAAAAATAGGATTATAACGCAACAGCAAAATTTGGATTAGTATATTTTAAATT